>CEVG01161977.1_pt1 | contig 18853 bp, 18 predicted proteins | sample 356511 | NCBI WGS metagenome assembly CEVG01 (sample SAMEA2623426, study PRJEB7988) | marine metagenome | biome: marine biome (ENVO:00000447); feature: surface water layer (ENVO:00002042); material: "saline water (ENVO:00002010), including plankton (ENVO:xxxxxxxx)" | depth 5 m | reverse complement strand
GATATGGAGATGCTCCAACACTGTTACCTGCATAATGTTCCGCTGCCGTTGCACACCATTTATTAGTAGCAAAATTATTTGTATAAGCTGTTGTGTTAGTACCAGCAGCAGTATCAGCAATAGATGATATATTAAAACTATCAAATATTGAATGAGTACCAATTTGATCAATACCAATCCATGCCTTACATGCATTTTGCTTAGTCAGTGTGACTGGACCACCTGATAAATTTTGTATGGTAGTAATATTTAATTGACTCATGCTATCACCAATGTTGCGCTATCGTTAAGTGTTACAGTAACGCCGCTATCTATAAAAATAGGTCCAGCGACTAAGCCATTCTTTGCTGAATCAAGAGTTACATCAGCAGATATTGTATGACTATGTTCTCTTATAATTCCATCAATACCTACAAGAGTTAATGTGCCAGCAGAATCTACACCACCGCCACCAGAACCTCCAGTCGATGAACTCCAATTACTTCTTATATCTGCTAAATTTGCCATATTAGTTCTCTATTAGTACCCAACCTTGAGTGGTGTTGTAATATACCAATCCAATACCCGCTCTGTTAATGTTAATAGTTAGATCGCTTCCGGAACCTTGAATATTATGTCCATTCCGTGCGACTGTAATATTATTTGTTGCTGCATTTCCTGTTACATCAATGATTCTAATTTCATCGCCTAAAGATGCAGATGATGGAAGTGTTATTGTTTTTGCCACTGAGGTATCAATAAAGAGTTTATCACCAGCCACTGCAGTTACAGATGAATCAGTAGGAGCAGACCATGCATTTGTTCTTAAAGTGTTACTGTTACTTACAAAGGATGTAATTTTTATTTCATCATTAGCAAGTGCACCAGTTAGAAGTCTAACTCCCATACCATTATTTGCTACATAATCGTCTGAATCATTTAACAATAAACCATTTAAGTGTACTTGAATATTACCTGGGCTATATGCAAGACTTTTACCTGTTAAATCATTACCACTGAAAAGTGTTTGTGCAGAATCCGCAGTGAACTTATACAATTCCATATTGTGGCCAGGATTACTAAATGCAGATATAACCAATTCATCATTAACCGTTGCTCCACTTGCAAGAATAATCGAAGTGCCATTTACTGCAGTATAATCTGTATTTCTTAACAGAATACCATTCAAATAAACTTGTATTGCATCTGCAGTATAAGCTAGTGTATTACCATTAATATCAGCACCACTAAATGTTGTCTGACTTGCAGTTGCAGTATATTCATAATTTTTTACAGTAGGAGATACAATTATTCCTTTACGATTAACCAAAGTAACAAGATCACCTGAATCTGTAGCACTTACAAGTGTTACAGTAGTACCAGCATTTGTAGAATAATCGTCTGAATCTTTGAGCAATATACCATTTAGGAACACGTCAAGAGTACCACTTGAATAATCAAGTGTAATACTATTATCATCTGCACCTGTTATGGAAGTAGTGGGTGACGCTGTGGTATAATAATAATTCTGTTGTGTTAATCCTCGTTGGGTAGCGACACGTCCACGCCTTTCAACAATCGAGACGCTGTGTCCGCTGTCGACTCCTGTTGTGAAGGTAACTGCGGTTGTAGAGGCATTGTAATCAGTACCGACCACTTGCAAGACGCCATTGAGGTAAACATCAAGATGTGTAGGATCAATTGAACTATGAGTAAATGCAGTTTGTGATGCTGTCGCTGTATACTGCGATCTTTGTGTAGTAAATTCTCCACGAGTAAAGTCCACCTTTGTGCCAATATAATCTGAATCAATTAATTGTGATACGAGAGCAGAATCTAGACCGCTACCTCCTCCACCCCCTCCACCTGAAATGGTAATTGTTTTTGTTGCACCAGAACCAGATGCAGTTACTCCTGATCCTACAAAATTAAGAGTTGTGGCAGCAGTGGATAATGAACTACCTTCATCTTGAATAGTGAGGCTTGATCCACCACCAGATTGCCTTAACTGAACATATGCACTGTCAATTAATTGCGTAGTAAGAGCAGAATCCAGACCAGCACTTGATAATTCACTTTGATTTGCCAGTCTTACCCAATTACCTGCATGCGCAAAGTAACCAGCGCCAGTATTATGAACATGTGCAAACATACCATGATAGGTAGTGGCACTTGGTAATGCTCCTACTGAATCATATACGTTACCGAAGAGAACTTTGTTCCCTTTCATATCAAGGTCGCCGTTGGTAATTAAAAGTTTGGCATGATCAGAATCAATTATGGCTGTTATGGCGGAATCTGTTCTTGCCTTATCAATTTCTTGCCAAAGTGGATTACCAGCAAAGAACAAGAAAACATCATTGCCTGAATAATAATCACCAATCTGACTAAATCCTATACCAGTGGCCTTTACACCACTCGGATGACTAATGTCTACAAAAGTATTGCCAGTTGTGTTAGCGCTTGCAGTTTTACCAAGAGCAACACCACCTGAATTATACCATGTAACTGTACCACCTCCAGGGAAACCATTATCAGCATAGTCTCCATTTTCATAATCAATTCTTTCCAATCGCCCAGCATTTGGATCACTATTTTCAATTATAATACCGCGAAGATCTTGTGGAGTAGTAAAGTCATAATCTGCACTTGCGTTTAATGCAGTAGGAGTCAAAGTTGCAGTAAAGGCAAACCATGCTGATGCAGTTGTACCAGAGGTAAATGAACCTCCGAGTGCATCTGTTCCACTTATATTTGTTCTTGTTGCAGATGATGAATTATTACCAGCCCAATCATATATTTTATTATAATGTACAGTACTACTAAGTGCATAACCAGGCATTGTAGTTGAAAGCGCAGAATTTGGTACAGATTTGTAAAGAATATCACTATCGGTTTTATACCAATATTCACCCAATTCTGAAATCGTTGGTTGAGTAGGCTGAATGTAATATTTCTTTTTTGCTTTTATTTTAATTATGTCAAAAATAAAGTCTGAATCAACATCTGCAGTAATAATAGAACTAACAGTTGCTGAATCAGTACCTGCAGCTGTTTGTCTTGCTTGTACATACGCACTATCCACAATAGCAAGAATACCGGATGAATCTTGGAATCTATCTCTCAGTTGGATATAAGCACTGTCAACAATAGCCTCTACTGTACCAGAACCTATTCTTGCATTAATATATGCACTATCAATCAGGTTAAGGACGTCTGCAGAATCTACACCAGTTGTATTACCACCAAATTTTAATACCGTAAGTTTATCACCACCTTCTGCAGATGCTGAATCAAGTAAAGTAATTGACGTACCATTTGTTGCGGTATAATCAACTGTATCAAGAAGAAGTATACCATTTAAATAAACAGCAATTGCACCTGCAGTGTATGATAGTGAATTACCGTTATCATCATTTCCAGAATAAGTTAGTGCACCCGAATCTAGAGTTTTAGTAAAGAACGTTTGTGTAAATGGTGTGGAACCAACTGTTGTTTCATTACCACCGAATTTAATTACCTCAAGTACATCTCCACTATCAGCAGCAACTTTTAAATCAACTTTTGATGTGTTATGCGTATAGTCTGCTTTTGGTAACAATAGACCATTTAGATAAACTTGGAATTTATCAGAATCAATTATTAATCCAGTAAAGGATGATTGGCTAGCAGTAGCAGTGAAACTAGTATTTGTCTGTGTAAGAGGCGATGCCGTTTCATTTAATTGTCTTAATTGAATATACGATGAATCAACCAACTGACTAACAAGTGCAGAGTCAAGTCCACCTCCTCCTCCACCACCAGTTGCATCTGTGGCCAAAATAAATTTTTGTGTGGCAGAATCAAATTTTAATATTTGGTTATGTGTTGCACCAATTGAATTAACATTACCAATGGCACCAATACTATCAATATTTGTTGCAGTTGTTTGTCTTGCTTGTACATATGCAGAATCAACCGTTGTATTGATAATTGCTGATACCGTTGCTGAATCCGTACCACCAGCAGCCTGTGATATTGTAATTGTTTTTGTGGTACCGGTACCACTTGCAGTAACTGCAGAACCTACAAAATTAAGTGTTGTGGCGCCAGTAGAAAGACCAGATCCTTCATCTTGTATTGTAAGTGAATAAGGTGTTGGAGTATTTGTAAAATTATTATAATCCAGGTAAAACGTGCCAGTCTGACCATCCAAATTATCTGCATCAATATTTAACGCATTAACAAAGGCTTGATCCACGTCTGCAGTAATAACTTGAGAAACACCAGCCGAATCAATAAATGTATTAATATCAAATATCCGGATAAGACCATGCATTTGTGCATGATACTGACACTGATAATACAGAAGATCCGGAGCATTCATTGGTACTTCAAAGAAAATATCTCCTACAGCAGCACCATTATTAGTAACTCCTGTTGAATATAAACTGCCACTACCAATTACATTATTTGTTTTAATATAAAATGGATGACCAGATGCATTAACACTAAACTTGTATTTTAATCCTCTTTGTAAATAAAGTGTAGGATTATTTGTAGCACCTGAGAACCCGTCACCATTAAATGCATATGCACCAGACCCGCTATTAACAACCGCAAAGGCGGCCGCGGCAGGTCTACGAATTTGAATATAATTTGAATCAACTGTGCTTGTTACAAGTGAGGAATCTTGGAAACGATCTCTTAACTGAATATATGCAGAGTCAACAAGAGCAATAACAAGATCGGATTCCAAACCTTCTGAATTGATAATATTAAGTACAGTTGCAGAATCAACAAAGTCGTTACCAAATGTTGGTATTGTAGGTGTACTGGTAAAATTATTATAATTTAAATAATATGCAGCATTTTGACCATCAAGTGTGGCAGCATCAACATTTAATGCATCAACAAAAGCCTTATCAACATCTGCCGTGATCTGAGTTGATACATCTGTAAGATCCAAAATGGTTGGAGCATTTAATACATTATTCCAATCACGATAATAGTTACCATGTTGACCATCCAATTTATCAGCATCAATACCACCGACCGTTTTAATATATGCCGAATCTATAATTGCAAGAACACCAGCAGAATCAACTGTTCCTGTACTAGATTGTCTTGCCTGAATATATGCAGAATCAATTGTTGCAGTAATATCACTTGTTAGTGCTATTGTACCACTTGAATCTGGTAAACTAACAGTGTTATCCTTTGTAGGATTAACCGCTTGAATTTTTGTTTCATTACTGTTTGTTGAATCACCTTCGAAGGCAATACTGGTAATACTGTTAATATTTTGATCAAGTTCCAGAGTAACATTATTTGCAGCAATACCTGCATTAATTTGGCCAGTTGTTCCTAAAAATGTTAATGTTTCCGTTGAAGGATCAAGTGTATGAGTACCAGTATTACCTGCTAAACCAATGGTTGTACCTGACTGTCTTGCCTGTACATATGCACTGTCGATCAGTTGAGTTGTGAGAGCTGAATCTAAGAAATTATTTTGACGTGCTTGTATATAGGCACTGTCAATAAGATTAACTGCATCTGCAGAATTAAGGAATGGAGCCTCGGCAACACGAGCAAGAACGTATGCAGAATCTACTTTATCTTCAATCGTGTTATTAATTGTAATTGATACTGTATTGCCTGAATCATTAAGTGAAGCGGCAATATCTGAATCTGCTCTTGCTTTTGTATAATATAAATTAGAACCTTCAGTAAGGTCACTTGTTGACTTTGCAGCAAAATCTGTATTAAAACCAGTATAATGATCTGCACGTAAATTGACATATGCAGAATCAATTAAAGTTGCCAAATATGATTCTGGTATACGAGCTTGAATATATGCAGAATCAATAAGGCCCGTAACCTCACCAGAATCCAATTGTGCAAGTGCAATAACCTCAACAGCATTTGCAATTGCTTCTACTCTTGCAGAATCAACAAATGCCTTGATTTGATTACTACTATTTTTATAATAAATTTTGCCGTCAGCAAAGTTAACGGCAAGTTCACCGTAATCTAAATCACTAGTTGTTGGTACTTTACCTGCAACGGAAGACCGTTTAAGTAGAACTTTTGGTGTTACTGCCATTTTAATTCCTAAAAAGGATAAGTATTGCTATTTATATTAATATGTTCCACAATCAATTGTTCTTATTTCAACATTACCAGCAGTCACTAAAAAGTCAACTGAATCAAAACTTGCTGCACCAATATTTGTTGATGTTGCCAATTCTGTACTAAGTGTAAGAACACCAGATGAATCATTATAAGATGCATCCAAACCTTCGGCCATTGCCAAAAGTGCTGCAACTCTATCATCGACCCTTTCATTTGTATAATATAAATTTGTAGAACCTTCAGGTAATCTATCTGTTGTTGTATTATTAAGGTCAGAATCAAACCCAAGGTACGTACCAGAAAATGATGTCGTACTGATTGTACCGGTAACATCGATGTTATCTGCAATAATTTTTTTGTTAAAATTCCATGTATCTGTAGCTGATTTGTAAAAGATAAATGCATTAGCACCATCTACTGAGATACCTGCTGAATCTGCAGCGGCCGCATTAATTGCGCCAGATGCAAGTGTAAGATTTTTATCGTCAACGTCTACAGTCGTAGAATTAATTGTAGTTGTTGTACCATCAACCTGTAGGTTACCTGCAATAATAACAGTACCTGTTGCTCCAGGCGCATGAGGATCGAGTGTAAGGTTACCGCTTGTTGTGGCAATAGTATTGCCGTTTATATCTACGTTATCAACTGTAAGTCTGGATAATCCTAAAACATCAGAATCAAGATGTATTTTTACTTGTGCACCACTAACCGTTTCTTTACGAACCGTATTAAGATTAAATCCACCGTTTACTGTAACCGTTTCTCCAAAACCTAATACACCGTCACCAGTATTTACATCGCCACCAATTTCAATTAACGATTTTGTATCTACATAATTTTTAGTTGCAGCATCTTGTGCATCAACTGGATCAACAACATTTTTTATAAGTGAAGTTGATACATTAACAACTCCAGCACCATTAGGATCAAGTACAATTGATCCATCAACATCGGTAGACGTAATAGTGTTGCCGTCAATATTAATATTATCAACGTCAAGTTTATTAATTTTACCGTTTGAACCTGTAATAATTGCACTTGACGGCACGACTTGGCCACGTGGGTGATCCATCATGTCGGTGTAATATTGACCACCTATTGTATGAAAAACACCAGAATCTGCAGTACCAATGTAAAGCCGTCCCGCATCATCAGAATCACCTGCAACAAATGAATATGCCAATTCACCAGTATGAAGACTTGGCGGTTTACGAGTAACATCACTCGTTTTTATTGCAATAAAAAATCTACGATTATAAGGACGAATTGACACTAAAACGTTCCTCCGGATATTAGATTTCTATTTTTCCAGAGGCCACTTGAGGCTTCATATTGTAGGATGTGATCGTCTTCCAAATCTCTAATTTGCACATCCAATAAATCATCAAGTCGTTGCGCTTCGGCACCAACAACTCTACGAATGGGTGTACCAATTGTGATTTTTCTTACGAGCGTTTGTGTGTTTTCAGACATTTATGCATCCGTGACATTAGGGTTAACACGTATCTTTCCTTCAAGAACTCTTTCAATGATTGTATTTGCTGAATCATCAACAAAAGAGATCTCCACATCATACACATAATTACCAACCTTAAGAGCTGATGTTTGTGCATTGGTCAAAGAGAGTGTTAGTATACCTTGTGTCGCGTTTGCAATTGCTGCAGAAAATGAATGGGTATCTGCTGAATCGCTATTATAATTGCGCTTCATTTGTGCAGCAGCACTAAAATTGGTTAAATTTTTAGGATTGCCATTGACATCAACTAATTCTAGTTGAATTGCTATATCCGATCCTTGGTCGATCGCAAATCGTTCGTATTCTGCCATTATCCCACTCGATACTAAGTAACTCGTACATGATTAGTCAAGGTTATTTATAAAAATTTATATTCCAAAAATCATAAATCGGTTATATTTTTCTAATTCAAGTGTATGTTTCTCCAAAATTTTTATGTTAATACTTTTTGCAAATTCATCGCAATCTTGTTTACAATTAATGTGATCTGCAATATTATAATAATTATTGCTTTGTAAAACAACTAAGGCAGAATCCTTTTTTCTTTGAATAAAACAGTTAATAACATCATCGGTAATGTGTTCACAGGATGTACAAATAATAACATCATAATCCCATGGATCAAAGTCTTCAATTTTACTGGTACGATATTTTACATTTTGAAATAATTTTACTTTTTTACAATTATCGTCCATGTCAAATGACACAACATTACGATCGAGCATATGTGCAGTAAGACCATGCCATCCGGCCGCTACAACAATTTTAGGATCGGATAACATGTCCAAATAAGGTTCTAAATTTTCACACAGCCATTCTTTATTTTTTATTTGGTTAGAATTAACCGAATTTGCAATATCTTTTATCAGATATATATCATTACACGACTGAATTTTATCTATAGCATTTTGTAAGATCATGACAAGAATTATTTATAGCCTTTATATTGACATACCTGATAATGAATTAGATTGGCAACCACCTTTTTATGGTGAAGATGAACCTAAAAATTCCAAGGCTAAAAGATTATTTAAGGATTACGAAAATTGGATTAAACAAAGACATATTGAATATGCAAAAGCATGTAACATAGAATATAGATTATATGAATATGATTCAGATTATATAAAATATAAAAAAATGTTTAATGAAAAATATCCTATGATCACCTCATATAACATAGTTAATTTTTATAAAATACATTTATTATATAAATTGGCAAAACAATATGATGAAATACTTTATATAGATTTTGATGTTATTCCAGTATCAAATAAAAACTTTTTTGATTATTGGGATTTATCAAATGGTGTTGCAATACTTACAAACAGAAAGCACATCGATACATCTTATTCCGGAATATTAAGTGATAAGGCACGACTATTAAAAAACCCAATATCGAATAGATCACCGACTGCAAAATATTGGAATGCCAGAGCAATGCTCGTGGAGGCAAATGCATCTGGCATTAATGATGTTTATAATACAGGTATCGTAGGTATTACCGCAAAACAATTAAAGCAATTGGATTATTGGGGAAATTTTAATTCAACACTTGCACTTATGACTGAATTAAAAAACGATGAATTTAGTATGTATCCAGAACACATTCAACGTATATTTGGTTGGGACAATGAAACAATATGGTCATATAAAATGTCAATTAATAAAGTTGAAAAGCAATGGTTAAATGAAAAGTGGCATCATTTTATGGACAAATGGAATTATGTGCCAAAAGGAACAAATTTGGTACATGTAATTAATAAGGAATTTGGATACGTAAGGGAATGGTGTGAAAAGAATAATTTATAGCATTTATACATCAACGGTAGATCCACATAAATCATCTACCGATTATAAAAAAATGCAATTTGAAAAATACAAATATAAACTGGAAAAGTCTCAAAGAGATTATGCCAGTTTATGTAATGCTGATTACGATTTGGAAATAACAACTGAAACAAATTATGATATTATACAATTTAATAAAATTAAAAAACTTGAACATTTTGCACAATATTATGATGAAGTATTATATTTAGATTTTGATGTCGTGCCTGTTACAAAGATAAACATATTTGAACACTTTGATTTTAATACAATATGTGCATTTGCCATAGATAGAACTCCACCAAAAAAACATTTTCAATGGGCTCTTGAAAATGATGCATTTGATGATATGAATATGTATTGTAAAACATGTGCAAAAAATGCAATGCTTTTATTGGATGATATTATGGGAAACCCTTTGGTAATTAACACTGGGGTTATAGGTGGCAATAAAAATGCAATTAATTTATTAAATTTTACAAGTCGGTTTAAAATGATGGTAAATAAATTGTATGAGGCAAAAGATGACAATCTTTATCCAAATGAAATAAATAAGGTATGGAAACCAAATAACGAAATATTCGTATCTTATCTTATAGAAAAATTTAATATTCCATTTACAAATATTCAATTACAATGGAATTTTTTAATTGATAAAATATCACCTGTTCCATCACCCGGTGCACATATGTGGCATCATGTTAACAAAGAATTTGAGTTAAGTTTTAATGTACACATGGAAAAATAAAGACCTAAAATTAATTTTGGATATTAGCACATATTGTAATGCCAAATGCCCTCAATGTTCACGTACAGACTCCAAGTCAGGTGGACTAAAAAGAGAGGATTTTGTACCACTGGTACATTGGTCATTACCTGAAATACAATTGGCATATCCTAAAGAACAATTAAAAGATGTTTTCTATATACAGTTGTGTCCCACATGGGGTGATGCAATGATGAATCCAGAAATTTATGAAATTACAAAATATTTTTTGGAAAATATGAAATCAGGATCTGGATTTGAAATTGTTACAAATGGGTCTATGAGAGATGAGGATTTTTGGTTTGATTTTTCAGCTTTAGGAATTATTGCAAAAGCAAAAAACATGCGTTTTACGGTTATGTTTGATGTGGATGGAATTACTCAAGAAATGCATTCACATTATAGAAGAAACACAAATTTACAAAAAGTGCTTAATAATATGAAGGCATTTTCATCTTATCCTGTTAATATAACACGCACACAATCAGTAATATTTAAACATAATCAGGATTATACAGCAGAAATAAAAAAATTGGCACATGAATATGGTAGTCAAGATCATTCATTTGTAAAAAGTTCTCGTTTTGAACTTGATGATAATGGTAATTACATGCCATGGGAATTTAAAAATGAAAATAATGAAACAGAATATTATGAGTGGGCTGATAAACCTTTTAAGGAACCATATATGTCACTTATACAAGATATGAATATCATACAAGAAAAAGTTGCATGTAAATGGTCAATTAACAATACATTAAATATTAATTTTGATGGACAAGTATGGCCATGTTGTTATTTTGGTTCTGCTGATTATTCTGCACCCAGTACAAAGAGTAAATTTAATAGTCATGAAATAATTCAAGAATACAATCTTAAAAAGTTACACTATAATGTTAAATTTACTCCGCTTAGGGATATAGTTAAATCATATTGGTATACAACCAGTCTACCGACAACAATTGATAGTGAACCAATTCCGCAATGTTTAAGGCAATGTAGTACTCAAGTAAGACCTGCAGATAAATTGGAAATAAGATCTAAAAAAGGAGTGGGAAATGATACAGTTGCGTAAAGGAGAACTATATCCTTCAATACAAATAAAAGATGCAATTCCTAGATCTCTTATTGACAGTGTTGTAGAGGCAGCAAAGGAATTTGAAAATGAATTTATTCAATATTTTCTTGATAAAAGTCTAGACGATTACAGGGTATATGAAATAGCTTTTTGGTTTACAGAAGATGATTTTCATATTAATTCAGCAATATACTATACGCACACTGGAAAAACATGGAAACATCGTAAGGACGATGATTTAGAATTTGCAGTATTGGCTAAAGAATATGAAGAAAATTTTTCTGCGCTAAAGGAAGTCCGTTTACATCTATTGGATGTACTTAAAAAAAATAACAGACCTGGTAATGTAACTCAACTTACCTATTTTAATTTTGATACAGGATTTCCAGCACATACAGATTCACTGGATGTAAAAAATAAATATGCACCAAGGCCTGAAACATGGGATATTCCAAAGGAGCAATATTGGCCAAATCCTAATTATGATAATGTGCAGCAAGGTTTAATTAATCTTAATGCCCCTGCTACAAATGGTACTGTAATGTTTGACCAATGGTATCCATGGTCAGTATATTATGAATACGATATAAAACTTGAAGATGCAGACACCGCTAAATTTTCATCATTATACAAAGGTAAAAAATATATTTACTTTTTTAAAGATGAAGAGCCTTACAGATTTGGAGAGAAAATTAGAAATTTTACTGGTAATGAATTTCCAGAACAAGATTATAAAGATATACTACAATATTGTGACGGCGAAGAAATACGCAGAAATCAAGTTGACGGTTTATCACTTGAAAAAATGTTATTCTTTGATACACCCGGTACAGTAACATCTTGGGATACACGTAGATTCCATATGCCAATTCCATTTAAAAGAAAAATGAACGATAATAGAATGACATTACAATATTTTGCAGAGGAATTATGCGAGTAATATGTGTTAATACTGGAGACAAATATGATCACTGGTATGTTGAAAATTTAAAATATATGATAGATGAATACTCTGGTTTAAAGTATGATTCATTTGAAATTATTGATTGGGAAATATATGGAGGTGTTTATGATAAATTACAAATGTTTAGTAGATTTAAAGATGGCCAGAATATTTACTTTGATTTAGATGTTTTAATAAAAGGTGATTGCAATAAATTTCTAAAAAAGGAATTTACCGTATGTTATGCCTGGTGGAGAGATGCATGGCACACACCCTTAAATTCATCTATTATATCTTGGTATGGAGATGTATCACACATACATGATTATTTTGTAGAACAATTGGATTATCATCTTTTAAAATATCATTTAGGTATTGATCAATATCTATATGAAATTTATAACCCTAAAACATATAGAATCTGGCTAGATCCTCATACAACTCGTTATGATTACTGTTCTTTTCAAACAGTAACAGACGAACAAGATTATGACGTTTATTTATTTAATCAGAGGTATGAATGTATGAAAACTACGCAGTGGTGCCAACGGTACTTTCTACAATCTTAATTGAGATTTTTAATGCCTCTAAAATTGTAGTTGATTTTCTTAAACTTGCCTTTAAATTTTTATCTTTACATTCTCTAATTTGTGGGACTTCAAATAATTGGATTTTTAAAATAAAAAGTTTTTCCTTATCCTTTTCTGGATCAAAAGGTTCAAAAAAAGCCTTGGCAAGTGCTTTATAAATGTCAGTATTTACTGCATCAATATCATATATTAAGCCACGTTCCTTAGCAACTTCTATAACTTGATTTTTAAATCCAGCATCTAATTGTTTTAAATATTGCCAAGTATTTTCGTGTAATTGATCAATTGATATGTCTTTTAATAGTGCTTCCCACTTAGGATTACCTTCTTCAGCAACAATGTGTTCAATCCATTCTGATTCTTGGTCTGGAGTTTCACGAACAATTCCTACAACAGTTCTTTCATTGTTTGTAAAATATGCTGTGATAAAATCTTTTTCCATAATCATTACTCCGTTATATAAATTGGTTTTCCGTATATGCCTTCAAGCCATATGTGTTTCCTGTTACATATGTTCCATTTGGAAAATCTTGTGTTCTATAATCATCACCAGTATATTGTGTATTTACTGTTGTTTGTCCTGATGATATTTCATTAATAATTGAAGAACCTACTGTAACTGGTGTTCCAAATGATTGTGTAACACCAACTTCTTCTATATACCAAACCAGTTTACCTGAACTACCACCTAATGAATTTGTATAACCATTTGCTGCAATGGATTGTGCAGCTTGTTCAAAATATTGTTGCATACCAGCCAAACCCCATTCTTGTAGTGAACCATCGGTATTTGCATATACCAAATTTTTAGGTGTATCTACTGTGGTTGGTGTATTCATTTCATATAAATTCCATTGATTAGCAGTATTAATTGCAACTGGTCTGTCCAAAGTAGTATCACCTGCAGTACCGGCGCCTCCCGGACCACTATAACCACTTACACCTACACTTACAGTATCTTCAAATACTCTACCAAGATCAGTAAATCCAGCAGCGTCATCATGGTTGGTAGTAGGAATTTGATCTTGTCTGAATATAGCATATCCACCAATTCTTCCTACAGTCATTGCAGGGCCAGTATCATTTGTGTTTACAAAATGTGCAGATGATCCACCGACCTCTCTAATTGCTTCTGCAATTAATTCCCAAACCTCTATTTGTGAATATTCCCTAATTTTATATACACCGCCAGAATATTCAACTCTTATTGGAAAACTCCTACCAGGACAAAAATCAAAAATGGACGGTAAGGCAATAGAGGTATCATATGTAAGATCTATTTTTTGCCATGTTGTAGTAACCGTAGTTGTATTTGGAGCACCTGGAAATGAACTTACATTAGTTGCGTCTGCCCCGGCCACCAAACGTGTATCATACATTGGAGTTAAATTACCTGTATTTCCTGAATTGTATGAAAGTGTTACAGTTTTATTTCTTGCCCAAAGGTAACGAATCCATTTTTTAAATGCTCTAAATTCTGCTGTAGTCATTTCCCTTAAGCCGTGTGCACCACCTTTGGTATTTAATCCATAAAAATCAAAATTTGTAAGGGTAGCGCCAGTGTCTTTAAGAAAAACATCTCTGTGATCAACAACAAGAGGCCTATGAGCAGAGTAGGGAGTTGTGCGTGTCATTAAGGAACTCGTATATCACTATCTGTTGACAGAACATATCCACCCAACAGTACGGTACCTACAGAATCCTTAATACTGAAAGGAAATACATGAGAAAATTCTTGTCCACCAAAACCTAATTTATTATTTAATGTTAAATTTTGCACAGTTGCATTAGTAAAAATTGCACTATCTGTTGCAGTTAAATTACCAAATTTTGCACTATCAAAATCTATGAAATTACCGGAAAGGTATTTAATACGTGCACTGTCATATTCTATTGTTTTACCAGTCAGAAAAGCAATTTCTGCACTTTCAATATGTGCAGTAGTATAATCTAATTGGTGACCCCTTAAAATATGAGTAAATGCAGAATCAATATCTGCACTTTCTGCATAAAGAAAGTTTGCCCTAATTCTATTAATTACTGCACTATCAGCAATAAGTGTACTGACATTTAAAATACCACCTGAATCAAATATTGCTCTAGCCGCACTATCAATTTTTCTATGAAGAAAATTTAAGGCAGAAACAAAGTTTGAATCAGCCTTACCATATCTGTTTGATTCAAATGCAGAATCAAGTAGATCCAAATCACCAAAATTATCTGATAGTTGATTGTTCTTGGCAATCCATGTGCCGATAGAATTAGATGTTTGTATTTGTATTCTACGTGTCATATCCTAATCTCTCGTACTATTTATACCAACCTATTATCACTATCATATTGACTTATTAAAAATCCACCAAGTATAATATCATCGTTTGAATCTGAAATACTAAAAGGACTCACAAAGGAAAATCCTGAATCAAGTCTATCGTGAAAAGTTGTTCTGACTGCTGAATCAATATTAATATTTGGTGCAGAAGGAAATCCTGGTCTAAAATCTTTTATGGAATCATAACTGGAATCAACATCAATAAATAATGTACTAATACCAAATGCTGAATCAGTAGAATCAAATGTTATATTAGGTAAATTAATTGAGTCAACTGTTATTTTTCTAAATAAACCACTATCATAATCCAATGTAAGTGCATATGAACTATCCAGTGAATCTGGAGCAATTACATTAATTGTACTAATACCAGATTTTCCAGGGCCTGCTGAATCTCCATTAATTACTAATGTTGCAGAATCAAATGTATATCCATTTGGAAATCCAGGTTTACGTGGACGTGGAAATGGAAATACTCCTCTAGGTCCATGTAATGTTCCGATATATGCACTATCTCGTACCGTAAATCCAAAATTAAATAACGGTACAAAATTGCCTATGCTATCCGTACTATCATTAAAGAAGGTTCTGAAACCGCTATCGGTTGTAAACCATTTACCAATGTCCATGTGTGGCCCAGAAAATCTGGTAATATAACCGCTATCAATTGTAATACCAGTATTGAATATAGGACCACCTTGAAATGATGGTGCATAAAAATCACTATCAAGACTATCTCTTAATACAGTTGCTGATTGGCTATCTAAATCAGAATCAATTGGAATAAATAATTTGGCTACTTTTAAACTTTTAATTACTGCACTATCAGCAACTAAAACCTTATTCATTTTTATAGCGCCAATATTTGTAATTCCTCTGGCACCAGCACTATCATTACTATCCAGTGGTATAAAACCATTAACTGCTAAGTCAATTGCATCCGCTTCTTGAAATAACCACTCAAGTGCAGCAACTGCTGATTGATCCGCAAGCCCACCATTTTCAATATATTCGTTTTCTTTGAAACCGCCGATAAACGATTTTTGTGGATTTAAATAACCAGAACCATGCAAGTCATCTAAATCGCCAAGATAACTAGTTGACATGGTATTGATTTTATTAATCGTGGCAACTAGCGTATTACTTGTATTGAATATTACCTTACGCGCCATTGAGTTTTTCCACGATTTGAGAAAGCATAGATTTTATATCATTAACATCTCTTTTGAGATCATCAATTTCTTTATTTTGGTTTCTTCTAGCTTTTTTAATTAACTTTGCTTGTTTTACTTTTTCAGAGTCAGTATTTAAAATGGCATGTGTTTTATTATCCTTTACTAAACCACTACCAACCTTTGAATATCTTTCCATAATTAAACGCTCAATGCAATAACTCTTAAATCCTTAAATACTGGTATCTTTACACGATCAGTGGATCTCATTACAATTTTTACCTGGAATTGTGTAAATTCCTTAAGGTCGCCACCTAAACCTCCAGCCAAATATTCGTATTCTCTAAATGTCGAATAATCTTCATCTGTTGGATTATTACTACTGGTAGGTATGAGTACATAATCCACATCTCTAAGATCAATACCCTCTTCAGCAGTTCTAATATATACGTCAAAATTTGCCCCGGCCGGTCTATTTGCAGAGAATAAAATTTTCAAACCTACTGCAGGTTCAACCAATTCTATTAATCTTGTAATGTGTTTTGCTGCAGCTGAACCTCCACGGGCATTTGTTTCATTTACAAAATTTATTGGAACATTAAATCCTACAGTTGCAGCGGAATCCTGATTATCAATTAATACGTCAACCAATGTAACGGATGATCTTTGTAAATCAAGCATTGGTGAAACTTTACTGTCGTCTGTATTAATTAAAAATTTTTGTTCAAATGATTTAACACCTGCACCAAGTTCGGAAGTTTCAATTGCATCATTCATTACAACAAAAGGTTTTCTTTCCACAATAGTTTCGTGAATTCCAGCCTCTAAGTAATTTGGTTCTTGTACATATGGTGTTTCAGTTCCAGCAAATGATTTACCTCTGACTGGTTTATACGATGGATAGCATGCAGTATTATCTGGTTTTAATATTTGACTATTGTTATAATACACACCAAATGGAATATTTTTGGTAACTAAACATCCATTTCCACCACCAATTGCATCACTATCTGCAGACGAATCTGCAGTAATATTATACCCAGACCAATCAACTGCAGATATTGTTTTTGCAGCACCCATAATACTTGTTGTTTTAATACCACCAATTGTTTGTGCTGAATCTAATCCTCTTATTGTAACTGGATCATTTACAACAAATCCATGTCCAGTATCATATATTCTTACTGTATCACTTCCTGAGGTTGTTTGTATTGGATTTGATTTTAATAATTTTTGTGGTAAGGATCCATTTTTAAGAACAATTTCACCATTGACAAGGCTATCAAATTCTGCCCTGTATATTTTAAATGTTAAATCTTGATCCTGTGATGCCGTAAACGTACCACCATTGGCTGAATAGAAAAGTGATCCAAGAGCCGGATTACGTGCAACACGACCAGCGGTTGTACCTATTTCAAACTCATCGATTTGTGCAATATATATTTCATACTCGTCACTATTAGTAATAACCACTATTGCATAATCGTGTGATCCTATAAGATATAACGGTTCTTCAAATTCAAAACTAGTTGCTGCAGTGGCATCTGCAGATATATTAACATTAGAACCATTTACGTAAACCGTTGATTGTGGTATAATTTCTGAAGTAGAAGGAAATCCATTTACCATTGGTCTAATTTGAAGACAAACTGGAGAGGTTGTTACCCGCGATTTAAAAAACAAATCAACCTTCGTAAGATAAATACCATTGGTATCCTCTACAAAAAAAGATTGTGCAATTGGATTTCTGTTTATTTGATATCCTAGCGAAGTTGCCATATCATTCCTCTACCTTTGGTCTTTTTCCCACTGTTCATCATCCTGTACAAATTCAAAATCAGTGTATGAATTATTAACATCTTTCACAAAAGTTCTTACACTATTTTCGGTTAATTTAAAACCGTGCAATCTTGTATATCTTTTCATCAATGAATCATCAGATGTATTAGTAAAAATTAATTTATAACCTTTATTATCAACTAGTTTTATTAACTCATCAATACATAACTGTATTGCCTTATGTGAATCTTTCAATGATGCATTCTTGTCCTTAACAAGCCAGTCCATCATACAAAATTTACAGCCTTTTCCAAAATATACACCGACTGCACAAATTGGTTTATTATCATTTTCTACAATAATACCATCAGGTGGTAACAGTTCCTGTGGTACTACTCCAAACTCCCATTCGTTCCACCATTTTTTTAGTGTGTCATAATCACTGTCTAATTTCCATTTGCGCACTTTCACTATTTAATACCCTTTCGCATATTGCATCATCTTCCTCAATGGTATCTTGCCATTCATCAAAGTATTTATCACCTTTTTCCAATAATAATTCTTGCGCACTAATTTCAAAATAATCAGTAAATAATATTCCTTCAATCAGAAGTCTACGTTCCTCTGTTCCAAAGTTATAAACCACAACAGTTTCATCACTAATTGGTACACCATGTTTTGTATCTTTAACGCGCGTCCAATGGCCATCCTCGTAAACCATATGGCTTCCAGATACCTTAACACCTTTATAATC
>CEVG01087302.1_pt1 | contig 18867 bp, 20 predicted proteins | sample 356511 | NCBI WGS metagenome assembly CEVG01 (sample SAMEA2623426, study PRJEB7988) | marine metagenome | biome: marine biome (ENVO:00000447); feature: surface water layer (ENVO:00002042); material: "saline water (ENVO:00002010), including plankton (ENVO:xxxxxxxx)" | depth 5 m | reverse complement strand
AATGTATCAACATTATTAAACAATATCTGTTCATTGTCAAGGAAATGACCATTCAAATCTGTAAAGGTTAATACCTGTCTATCTGCATCGTGATTTACAACTTTAGCTGTTGCACCAGTAATCCTACCAGTGAAAGTTAGGTTTTGTGTCAATGCACCTGTTGGGGTAGTGATCAACATCTTGAAGTGTGAAGTTGAATCTACTGCTTGATTTTCTTTAAAGTTATATCCTTGCTCTTGAATATTAACTGAACCTACACCACCAATTTCATCTGAGTATGCAACTAATTTTGCACCTGTACCACTTGATACTTTGATTTGCTTTGCAGTTTTCTGAGTGCCTGATGTATTACCAGTGATAATTTCACCACCACTCACAAATTGGTTTACATCAGTATGTGTTCTCTTAACAACTAATCTACTTCTACCATCTTTCTCTTCTTTTCTAATAATAGTTGCAGTTGCACTTGATGTACCACCAGTAATTGTTTCACCTACTTGATATCCTGAAATATCAGCAGGGTCTAGATAAATGTAACCGCCTGGGAATGCTCTAGGTAATTTAGAGTATCCAGTTCCTTGCGATGTGACTGTAACACTTCTAATATGTGATTCAGTTGTAGAAAGTTGTATTCTGTCACCGTCTTCTAGCAATAACTGGTTGAACTGGGTATAGATTTCTATAAGTTCACCACCTGACATTGGTGTTTCAAATGTCACCCGATCATTTTTAAATGTGTAATCTGTATAATCAACTTTTTTAACTCCATCAACAAATACTTGAACCATATTGTCGTTGAATAGAATGAGTCGACCATTGTTGTCTGTTCCGTTGAATAGTGTTTGACCAGCAGTTGCAGTGATTTCAAACTGACCCCACTCACTTCTGTTTTCTAAGATAACTGTATCTTCGACTGCACCGATTACAGCTTCAGCTGCAGAACCATCTGCTTCTGAATTGTCAAATACAACAATGTCTCCACCGTTATATCCTGTACCACCATCCTCAACGTATACCTTTTCGACACCACCTCTTCTGAGTCCATCAATAACACCTTTTGCTAATACGGTATCTCTATCTGCTTTACCACCTGTGAATACAAGTGGGTCATTCAGATTATACATTGAACCAAAACTTTGATGTTCGTTTAACACACCACCACTGATACTATCATTAAAGTAATCAACATCCTCTGCTGTTACTGTTGCAGCTGTTTCTATTGTTAGGTTTGTATCATTGACTATAGTTGCAACCGTGATTGAATAGGTTGTACTACCTGATTTGTATTTTAGAACATCACCTACTTTTACTTCTCTTAAGAATTTTGTTGTTGAACCAACTACTTCTTTGCTTCCATTGGTTGTATTCAATCCACCTGTGAGTTGTGGTGCTTCTAATAGTAGACTATCACCATCTTCTTGGGCAACATAAATAGAAGACCTAGTTGTATCGATATCAGAAAGGATACCTTTACATCTACCTGTAACTTTTGTTACTCCATCACGATCTACAAATGTGACTGGATACTCTTCTACAAATTCACCAAAATGATTGTCTGTTATTTCTATTGAATACTCTGCTCTTGGAGTATTGATAATATAAACATTTTCAACTATAGATTCTGCTATAATTGTTCTACCGTCAACTTCATATTGAATGATTTTATCTGTTGAAGTTGGAAGTGTGTTAATATCGTCCATGACAACTGCAACTTTTCTTTGATGGTTGTGGCCTGACTCAGATACTTTAATAGTCTCATCTATCAAGTATCGTATTTCAGCATCTTGACCATACAATAATCTCAATAAGAACTGTACTGATTCTTTAGTACCTTTCTTTTGATATAAGTCATGAACATTTTTAATTGTTAATCTTGCATCTTTAGTTTCATCTAAATCTAAAGATGGGATGAAATCTCTTTGAAAATAATCTAAGAATTGCTCAGTTGTTTGGTCAACATCTGAATAATTTAAAAGACTATTACTTGCAAGGACTGTATTGTGCTTAAAAGATTTTACAACACCAGTTTGTCCACCTTGTCTACTTGTAACTGTTTCACCTGAATCAAATCCTTTACCACTAATTGTCTCAGTGTAAAGTGTAAGACCATTGATTGTATGAATCTTTGCAACGGTTCCTGTTTTAGAACCAACAATATACTCATCTATTGCAAAAGGACTATTTGTTTGTGCAATGAGTAATTTAGATTCATCTTGATCAGGGGAAGGACTAACAGTGGCGGGTTCAACTAAAAGAGCACCTGTGTCATCTTCTAGTTGAATTCCGTCAATGTCACCTTGAGACGAAAGGGTTAAGACTTCCGCCTCAAGGAATTCATAGTATGCCTTTAAGAATTGCTCAAATACAGGTGCCTCATCCTGAATAAAATCAGGTACAAGGGAAGTTATTCTATCGGATAACTTATCAACTTTGTTATGAGCATGATTAGGCATAATTCAACTTAGGCGATTGTACCACCAATGTTTGAGATCACGTTCCAACCACCGTTTGAAGAACCTAACCAAATCAAGATACAGCTATCGCCTTTATCTGTGAATGTGATTGTTGTTCCGTTGTTGAAAGTTGAAGGTGTCAATACGACATCATAACTTCCAGCTGGGTCTGTTGATAACACAACGATCTTAATTTCACCGACATCACTTGAGTCAGAAAGTGTTAATGCCATGTTTGCACTGATTGAATCAGAATCAACGACAACAACACCACCGTCATTAATAGAACCTGAAGCACTAACTGCGTTCAAGTCATTAATTGCCAAGTGAGTTGGTATGTTTTCAAAAAGGTTTGCAATTGATAACCTTTTGTTTACGGGTGTACCTGAAGGGTCATCGACAACGTGTAAGATGTCTGTACCTGAAACTTCAGAACCTGCCATTACGGTCAAAGCCGTTATTTTTTTATCTGCCATTCTATTTTCCTCCTATAATCCAATTGAATGGGAAACTACTCGGGGGACTCCCGACCACTTTATACATTTTTATTAATATGAACTGGTAGAGGTTGTTTCGAACCCGATACCAGCACTCGATTCACCACTTGCGATGGTGTCTACTTCAGCAGTCACTTTGACATCGTCATCTGAGATATCAATTAAGTTACCTCTTTCTGCAACGACATCATTACCCGAAGGTATGACTGTGAAGTCTACCGATGTATCCACATTAACCGTAGAGGTTAAGATGAAGGCATTGATAGTTATCAATCCAGTGGCATAGTCAACTGTGCCCGCTGCATTGTCCTTGTAGATTCGAACTGACCCTGAGAGATAATATCTTCTCAAATTACCCTTACCATCGTCATCGAAGTAATAGGTATTTACGGAGTCACCTCCAATCTTAAATCCTGTTGTTGTTATAATCCCACCAGCACTAGCATTATGTCCTGAGTGTGGGTTGTATAATGGGTTACCAAAAGATACTCTATATCCTATTGGGTTTGTAGATATAGTTCCTTTCATTTTCTTTCTTAGTCTGATGTTTGTAGTATTAGACAATACTGAATCATCAGCTGCATCGATAACTTTTAGTAAGTTTGAATGCCTAAAGATAGCATCGAACCCATTAAGTTCGTCTGTATCAAATTGATTGATTGTATTCTTGACCAATGTGGATAACTCTCCTGCTGTTAGAGATGTTAGACTTGGGTTGTATTTGAATGTTGTAGTTATCAATATCTTTACAATATCAGCATCGATGATCTCAGGTCTAACTGTCAACATATTTAGTTTGTTTAAACTATTCTTTACTGATGTTTTCTCTGTATCGGAAAGATAGTCTGCATTGGCTGGTTTCAGTGCAACAAATACTTTACCATATTCAGGTGGGTCATTATCTTCACCACCCCATACTGCAACTGCATCTGCGTTTGGATAGTATTCTTGAACTTTTGCTTTGTAGTCGTTTAGTGTTACGAGTCTGTTTTGTGATGTATAGAACTTTGTTGCTTTAAATTTAATCGACTCGATAGATTCTTTTTCTGAACCCCCTGATGCTTTTTGAGGTACTTCAATAACTGAATCTGTAAATCCATTGATTGCAGAAATCTGTGTAAATCTATTAGCACCATCTGCATGGATATCGTCTACTATGATATAATCAACTGTAATGATATCACCATCTAATAGTGATACACCAAGAGTACCATCACCAAAATAAATCTCGATAAATCCTTCTTCATTTTCTTGAGTGTAGTAAACTTTTGATGTTGTATTAATGGTAGATACGTCTGTTGATAATGCATAGGTAGATGTTGTTCCACCTGAGTTAACTGTAACAGTCATTTTTGACTTGTCTACTCTAGAGTTTGATAAAACAAACTTAGAATTTTTAATTGCTGTATCAAATACAAATTGATCTGAAGCAAACGTACCCTGAACTAAATTGATATTTTTGTAAGAGAATGTAGTACCATCAACTGTAGGTGTGTATGTTGTCTCTGCAACAAACTCATATTTTACACCCTCGTATGTTGTTCTGAATTGTGTTCCTCTTGGCATTGCCATGGAACTAGCAGATGGAACTGTACCGTCTGCACTTCTAACATTTCTCATTGTAACATTACAAACTGCAGTTGAAGCTTTTTCTGAAGATGGTACAAATCCTAAATCTTTTGCTCTTGATACAACATTCTTTCTGATCTGTGCTGAATCTAAAAACAATTCAGAAGCTGCAATGTTTGTATTGACTGCACCAATATGAGATGCATATGCAAGAAGATCGATCAAGATCGACATCGAAGAACCTTCGAAGTTATAATCTTTAAACGTATCTTGACCCTTCAGATAATTCTTCAGGTTATCTGCAATGTTATCAAAATCTAAATCCGTAACATTAATCTGTGAACTTTTTACTGCCATTATCGTACCCTATCTACTGTGAATTGAAGCTCTTGATTTGACAATCCGTTTTTAATGTTATAAAATATTGTTACGTCTAAACTATTACCTTCTGTATTGAATAGACATCTAACATTGTTCACTCTTGGTTCAAAGTCTTCGATTGCTTCTGCAAGTCTTTTTCTTGCTCTGTTTAATTTTCTATCGGTGTCTAATTCGAATAGTAACCCACGAACATTTCCACCTAAACTTGGTTTAAAAGGTCTCTCATAATAGTTAGTCATTACTATGTTTCTAACTGATCTACGAACTGCATCTGAATCTGATTTAGTTGCAATATCTCCTGTTATAGGATGCCTAGTGAATAGTAAATCAAGGTCTTTATAAGTAGACTTGATTGCAACATTCTTTCCATCTGATTTTACATAATCGACCATAATACTATTTATACAATTACACTGGGCTTCCTGTCTGTGGAGCTGCACTTCCGCCTACAGTATGTTTATGAGTTGATAGTTTGACTCTATTCTTCGCAGTAACCTCACCCTTAGCCTTAATACTTGAGTCATTAGTTTGTGCTTTAGTTACATGAAGTGTACCTGAAATCTTTGTATCTGATATGATTTCGGTTCCTGAGTTACCTGTTATTGTTATTTTACCTTCTGAGGTTACGTCTGTGGTTCCACCAATTGTACCTGTAAAGTTACCCTTAGTTATCTCACCTGTTACGTTTCCTTCTGATACTAATTGAGTTACATTTCCTTTTGAAACTGTGGTATCTACATTACCTTCAGCTACAAGTTCTGTTACGTTACCTTTTAAAACTTTAAGATCGACATTACCTGTATCGATTGTTATGTTGACATTTCCATATCCAACCTGAAGATCAGTATTACCAGCAATGAATACTTTGTCATCCTTGAGTATTGCAGTGTAGTTATTGTTTACAATTCTAGTGACTTCTGAACCGTCTGCATGTATCTCATGGAATGTTCCTGATCTGTGATGTAGGTTGATTCTTTCTTTTCCTACTGTATCATCAACCTCAAATACATGTCCTGATTCAGATTGATGTACTTTGTTGTATGGATAAACGGGTTCTGCATCTACATCAACAAAATCTTTTAATATCTTTTGCTCTTCAGGAATCTCAACCTCGTTCCCCTCTGCATCTGTTTGTTTTGCAATTGCATGATCTAACACTGAACCTCTTGCAAGTGAGGAATAATCTGATTCGTCAACATACAAAGGATAGTATGGTAACATCTCTTCTGTGAGTTCAAGTTCTTTGATGGTAGAACCTGTATTGTCATATTTGAGATCGATAGTCTCAGGTGATTTTGGAGCAGTGTCCATTGCAGTTGTAAGACCCCAACCTCTTCTAGAATCCTGTGTTGGATTTGGTGCTTCAGGTGTTTCTGCATATGCATCAACTGTCAATGCTCTTGGGTCATTAAAACCTTTATCTATACTTCTAGTTATCAACTCATCTGTTGACGTTTCTTTATATCCTGCTTGTGGTATACCCGCTGCAACACCAAGAACGATTGGGTCTTGTTTTGCTTTGTCTCTAAAGTATCCAAATACCGTAGACCCCTCTACGAGTCCGTGACCTGTTCCTAATCCTGATAGACCAGCAGAAGTAGTTGGAAGAATTACCTGACACCATGGTAGGTCTGCAGATGCAATAAGAAGTTTGTCATCTGTATGGATTCCGTGTATACGAACACGGACACGACCAACCTTTAATGGGTCTTGTCTGTCCTCAACTATTCCGTAAAAGTATTCCATCATGCTGTATCCTCGGGTGCTGGTGCTTCATCTAGTGGTCTTGCAGACTCAATTTGTTTTGCATAACTTTCTTTTACACATTCCAATTGTAGTAGACCAGTTTTTGCTTGAGGGTCACCATTTAATGCAAGATCAGTGATCAAGTATCTATCATCATTTACTTTATCTGCTTTATCACCTTCGCCTGGAACTTCAGGTGTAGGTATTTTTAATTTGATAATCATACCTACTGTTAAGTCTGTTCTCAGTGGTATGGTCAATTGTATTCTGTGTTGTTGTAAGATTTCTAATAATGCTCTTCTCTCTAATACACCACTGTCCGATAGTTTCCTTGCCTCAAATACTTCTGCATCAGATAGATTCTCTGCATTATCAAATGAATGTAATGTATGATAATCATGTATAATCAATGAATCAAATTCTTCTGTTGGTTTTGCATCGACATCGACCTCATCTATCGTGGGTGAAACGCCTGGGTCAACAATTTCATTTGGTCTCAGTATTCTCTCCATATCTTCTAGATACATCATAGGGAATCCTGAAATGTGTTCACCTTTATTCATTGATGTTTCAAGATCATATATGTTTTCTTCTTCTAGTTTTCGAATAGGGTCGTATACTTTAAGTCGAGATGCGTATGCACCACCGACAGTTGCTTGTAACGTGTCGAATAATTGAGGTTTTTTGTACGCTTGAATAGTTGTGTTTAAACCTTTTGGTGAGTTTAGGTTTTCATCTTCGGTCTCTACTGTATTTCTAGATGTCATGGAGAATGGAATTGGAAACTCCATGCCTGCCATAGTATCAAAACTTAAAAACCTAAAACCACCATTTAATGTTTGATAGAAAAACATTCCATTTCTAAATGCATAACTTTCTCCAACCTGAGAATTGTTTACAAGATAATCTATTAGTTGTGCAAGTGTCCAGTTAGGACAAATGAATTGCTTATTTTCGGGAACAGTCTTTTCCCAAGCATCAAACTCATCTGTTCTAAACTTACCGACATCGATCAATGCGTTCTGTAAGATTTGATCATATCGACCACGAAGTGTTTGACTGATTCTTTTTCTTTGAACATAAAACATTCTAGGGTCACATATTCTCATCACATATGTTTGAGTAAGTTCATCGATTCTTTGAATGTTATCTAATTTGTAGATTCGAAATGTTTTGTCAATAGAAAACTTTTCTTCTGCATCTTCGCCAACCCCTTCCTTTTGACTGATTGCAATTCTAATAAACTCTTGCCCAGTCATTCTAAAGTTTTTAGGTAGATTCAATCCATCGTAGATTGATACTTCACCTGTAACAAACTTATTAAAGATAGACTCAAATAGTTTAAATCCCATGACCATATTTGTAAGGTCTAGGGATTCATCGTATTGATTGACTAAGGTGAATGCAGTAATCTTGAATTCACCCGCTGCATAGTTAGCACTCATGATTTCATTACTTTTTCAAACTGATTCACGACTGCATTGATCATGGATGGTTTGATAACTTTTATTTTTCTCTTTTCTTCGTTTAGTTCGTATTCGTATTCCCAATTGGATTTTGATTGGTATCCACTTGCAAATGTGTTTCTTTTGATATCATCTTTATAGTAATATGCAACACCATCCTGTTGAGAGATAATTGAAGCAGGAGTAAAGACTTTACCTGAAGATGAACCTGTTGCTTCTGTTGGTGTTACAAATCCTTCTTTTACATCAACAGCAATTCGGTTATATGTAGGTTCCACTGCAGTGATGTATCCTAGTGAGTTGAGGCCTGTAATAGTTTCACCAACTAAGAACTTACTGGTAGATGATACGATATCAGTAGATGCTGATGCAGTGAAATACTTACCACTATATTTTTCTCTAATATATCTCTCCATGGTTTGATTGTCTTTCCACCAGTCATAATAATTGTTAAAATCATTTACTAGAAAGAACGTCCAGTGTAGATCACCATTACCATATAACTTGGATGCAAGAACATCAGGTCGATCACCTTCTTCTAATTCATGAACTGTATAATTGATAACTGCTTCTCTTGCAGTTCCAGTGATACTTGACTTACGAAAGAAGTCTTTGATAGTGATGATCTTACCACTATCCAACTTGTATTGCATTTCAGGGAAATTTTTAAAAAATTCTTTTGCCATGATTAACCTCCAGTAGATGAGTCAAATAAACTAGGAGACCCACTGGTATCCGATACAGAACCCAACATACCTTGAACCTTCTTAGGTGCAACTCTATCCTCATATACTTCCTGAGACATAACTTTAATCTCTGTAAAGTCTATTGCTAGTTTTGAGTATCCTGAGAAAAACTCATCATCACTTTTTGCAACCATATGCTCAGGATTTTCAATTGGTGTAACTGCAAGACTTGTACAAACCATAGGTAAGAATCTTTCTACCTGATTTGAAAGTGGGCCCTCAATCTCTACATCAAACACGTTTGGATAGTTTAAGAAGTTTTCAGTTGTATTTGTATTCTCATCTCCTTCACCATCTCCAGCTGCGAATGTATCGGGTAACATTGCAACTCTAAAAGCGTGGATGATTCTTTGTATCATTAATGCTTCGTCATATGATCTTGGCATCATTTCCCATTCAAATGAATGTGTTCTAAAATCGATACCTTCTAAAAGTTGTTCTTCCATAGGGTTGACTGCTCGACCAGCACGAAGGTTACCAATACCACCTCCTAAACTTCCGATTGCATTTGTAATGAATCCTGATGCAGCGTTCATTGCTTCATCTAAAACACCACCTGCTGACTCACCACCACTAATTGCACCCTCTACACCTCTTGCAAATGCACCGATACTTTCAGTCTTATAAGACACTTTTGACTCTTGTTGCCATCCTCCATTTGGTAATGGTAATGCAATAGTTAGTTCACTGCTTGATAATAGGTTTCCACCACTCTCTCTTGGTTTTCTTGTTCTAGTGGTAAAAAGTAAAAAGTTATCTAGATCACCGTCAATCGGATATTGTAAATCTTCTGCAGAACCACTGGGAGCTCTTTTTGCTTTTCCTTTTGCCTTGGTGGCACTGTCTAATCCCTTCTGAAGAGATGCTCTTCTCTCTTCTAGTTTTCTTCGTCCCTCTTCTGCGATCTCTTGGAGTTGGTCGACAACTGATGTGTCAATACCACCCTTGTATCCAATACTTTCGATCTTGGATTTGATACCTTTGACTGACTTGACTGCAGAAGATGCTTGATTGATCTTGTCTAATAATTTGTTGATACTTGGCATATAAATATTCCTAACAATAAGGTCTTTTATTCTATTTATGTCATACAGCGGGAAGTTCAAACCAAAGAATTACAAAAAGTATAAGGGTGACCCCACAAAGATATATTATCGATCTCTGTGGGAAAGACGTTTCATGGTTTACTGTGATAACAACCCTAACATTATTGAATGGGGAAGTGAAGAGATTATCATTCCTTATCGATCACCTGTAGATAGAAAAGTGCATCGCTATTTCCCTGATTTCTACATCAAATACCGTACATCAACTGGAGATGTAAAACGAGAGATCATTGAAGTTAAACCCAAGTCACAATGTTTTCCACCGAAAGAACCCAAACGAGTGACTAAGAAATATAGACAAAAAGTCCTAACATATATAATTAACCAAGCAAAGTTTAAAGCTGCTGGTGAGTATTGTGAAGATAGGAAGATGGGGTTCAGGATTTTAACAGAAGACCATCTAGTTCCTAAAAAAGGAAAAAAATGAGTAAATTATTTGCATTTGATTTGGATGGAGTTCTAATCGACTCCCTCGCCAATATGTCCCATGCATGGGATTCCGTTAGATACAAACATGAGATTGACACTCCGTTTGAATTATATAAAGCACAAATAGGTAAACCATTCCCTGAGATCATGAGGGAGCTGAATTTGTATGATAGACATCTAGAGATATTTGAAACATACAAAACTTATTCTAGAATGTGTTTAGATAAGATTGAATTATACGATGGGGTTTATGATACCCTAACAGAATTAAAAAATCAAGGCAACAAGATTGCAATGGTTACATCTAAATCTAGAGAGACCGTTGCACTGTTAGAACATAAACTACCCGAGTTTGATTTTATCTCTTGTCCTAAAAAAGGATTGAGAGGTAAACCTAACCCTGACCAATTGCTATTTGCAATGGCAATGACAAACACTGACCCAAGAGATACAATCTATGTGGGTGATATGATTTTTGATCAACAGTGTGCTGAGAGAGCAGGGGTACATTTTGAATATGCAAGTTGGGGATTTGGAGATATAGAATGCGATCATACGCTAAAGTCGATAACGAATCTGATTTAGTTGTTGGACTAATTCCAGCACGTTGGAATTCGACACGTTTCGAAGGTAAACCTTTAGTAGACATTGATGGTATACCCATGATACGAAGGGTATATGATCGTGCCTGTATGGCAAAGAGTTTAGATACAGTAGTTGTTCTAACAGACGATCAAAGAATTAATGAATATTGTGCATTAAATGAAATGAGATGTATCATTGTTGATGAACCATGTTTGACTGGGACTGATCGCTGTGTCGCTGCATTAGACTTACTAGATGGTACTACATTTGTAAACATTCAAGGAGACGAACCCCTCATCAATCCTGATGCAATCGATGAATTAGTTGAAGAACATTCATGGCATATCGGTGTAACCAATGCATATGTTAAAATAGATCAAGATTATAAACTAACAGATAAGAATGTTGTAAAGGTTGCTTTCAATAAGAATCGACATGCAATGTATTACTCTAGATTACCTATATCAGAATATCAACAATTAGGATTATATGCATTTAGTAGAGACATGCTTTCTCTCTTTTCAAATTTAGAAGTTTGTGAACAAGAACTTGAAAACAATGTGGAGATGTTGAGATATATTGAAAATGGTTACCATGTAAAAATGGTAGAGGTTGACGATCACGGGCTGTCCGTAGACACACCTTCTGACGTTACGCTGGTTGAGTTAAAATTAAAGGAGTATCACTAATGCCTTGGATGGAATTTAAAGAAGAACGAGATAGAATATATCTTAATGAATGGGTACATGAAGAACAAAGACTTGTAAGAAACGAAGAACATGTAAAAATAGTTAAATATTGGTTTGAAGAAGCAAAAAAAACAGGCAATCCCAAGATCATATCTTTCAATCAAGCAGAAGAGCAAGGTATTGTAAACCAACGAAAACCATATAAAGATGAATGGATGAGTAATTTACAAGCATATGGTAAAGCATGGTTAGATCGTGGTCATTTACCAACTCCTGCCTCACCTGATTGGGCAAATGACAAGGACTGGTTATCACCTAGAACTATAAATCCTGAAACTGCATTGTACGAAGAAGAAAGAAGGAAAGAATATCTAAAGAAAAAGAACATCACTCACCAAACTTGGAACGAATGGATGGCAAATCCTGAAGACAACATGTATTTCCATGCAAACAAGATTCAATGGTTAGTGAATATCATAAAAACCGAAGGTTTGTACTCAACACCTCAAGCAGTTTACATGAATACACACTGGTTTCCACATCCAGGCTCCTTTAGAGTTCAGGCAATTGAATATGCTGAGTGTAATGAGGACTTTGTAGTATGGGATTACACTGGTAAACTAAAAGGAATAGAAATTCATTGGGAAGATTACTGGGATTTATACAAACATCACACAAATAGACAACTTTTTTGTGTTAATTTCGGTGGTCACATGGAAATGCACGTTGGAGAAGAGAGAGATGACCTTTATAATGTGATTATGGGGTCTGATTTTGCATTTAGAGGCCAAAAACCGATACTACAAGGCACCTGTGATGACTCTCTCAAGGATTTATTCACTCATGGTACATACGAAGGACACGGGGTAGGGATTGTTGGTCATTTATCAGAAGACGATCTACCTCACATGTTAGATTTCCACCCTAGAAAGCAATATTTCGAAAAAGAAAACTTCACTTTATACAACAATTATCATAAATAATAGACAATGGCAAGTCTATTTTCAGATATAGTTCAGCAGAGACCTGAAGAGATAGAGAATCTAACACTCGACTCTCTAGATTGGTTCAGAGGTAACGTAAGAGATATAAGAAGAGCCCCTGAAAAGTTCATGAAAGAAAATCAGAACTTTGTTCAGAGATTTGAACTTGGTAAAATGTATATGTTTATGTACGAAGCCAAGGGTAAGGATAAACTTCCTTATTACGATTACTTCCCTCTTACTATATGTGTCAAAAGATACCCCACAGGATTTATGGGTGTGAATTTACACTACCTTGCACCTAGATATAGAGCATTACTTATGGATGGTCTGTATGAATTCTTAGATGATCGTGGGGAAGACTATGCATTCAGAGTTAGATATCCTGCTCTTAGAAGTATTAGTAGGTTAAGATGGGCAAAACCGTGTATCAAACAATACCAGTATGCACATTTAGATAGTAGAATTGTAGAAGTAAAACCTGAACACATGGACATGGTAGTTATGTTACCTATGCAAAGATTCAGATCAAGAAATTCCACTAAAAACGCAAACGACATTTATAGAGATAGTATTAGGAAGATAGTTTAATGGCAGAAGTAAGATCAGGAAAGGATGGTATCGATCTATTAAAATCAAGAATAGGTCAACCCCTACAACCAAATAGATTTGTAGTTGAGTTTACAAAGTTGCCCGGCCCTATGTCAGGACTTGGAAATGAAAACTTAACTATTCTTTGTAGGACTGCACAGCTGCCCGGCAAGACATTAGGAACTGCAGAACACATGAGACATAGACACATTCCTGATGGTACGGTAGATTACGGTAATGAATTAGAATTCGTATACCGTTGTGATGCAAACTTCATGGATAGAATGATCATCGAAGCATGGCAAAGATTTGTTCACACTGCAGATGTTTCAACTAGAACTGTACTTGACGAAGGTAAAGATGCTCAAGTTTTTAGATTCTATGAAGAGTATGTCGGGGAATGTCTCATACACGTTTTAAGAAAAGATGGAACACCATCTATGACTTACAAGATCAAAGAATGTTTTCCAGTATCGTTAGGTGCAATAGACCTTGATACTGATACAACAGATTCCGTTTTAGAATTTTCATTTACTTTGAATTACCGTAATTGGGAATCAGAGTTTCATGGCATGGATACAACCGTTGACATGAATCAACCATTACAAGGTAACTTTAATTTAAGTGACCTAAATAAAGGACGTAGAATCTTTGATGCAGTCCTTGAAGGTCTCAAGGTAGCAGGAAGATTCAATAGCAAAATTGGTGATTTCGGTAGAAAACTTGGTAGTTATGATACTGCAATCACTAGAGCTGGTAATATTGGAAGGGACATAGGAATAGGTTCTGACTTTATTACTAGATTGAGAAGAGGTGGTGGATAACCACAAATAGAGGATATATATTATGGCTTTACCAAAGCAATCGGCACCGAAGTATACTTGTATACTTCCAAGTGACGGAAGAGAAGTAACTTATCGTCCCTTCCTAGTAAAAGAGCAAAAGGTTTTACTTCTTGCTCAAGAGGATGGTGACGAGAAAGCAATGTTTAATGCAGTGCAAGACCTCATCGAAAGTGTAACTGACGGTGATATTAAATCAAGAGATTTAGCAGTAATTGACATGGAGTATTTGTTTGTCAAGATAAGAGCAAAATCTGTAGGTGAAACTGCAAACATTAGGGTGACATGCCAAGACCCGAACTGTGATGGTTCAGGACAAGCAGTCATTAATTTAGATGATGTGGAAGTAGTAGGGGAACATCCCGAAAACAAAATTATGATTAATGATGAACTAGGGGTTGAGTTAAGATATCCGAATATATCGGATGTCAATAAAGTGCAAGGTTTAGACAGTGCATCTCAAACCATAGAAATGCTTAAGAACAGCATAGTGACAGTGTTTGATAACGAAGAAGTTTACCCAACGGTAGACGTTTCGACAAACGAATTGAATGAGTTTGTAGAGTCTCTAACAATGAGTCAACTGCAGAAGATTACGGAATACTTTGATGCAATTCCAAGTCTTCAAAAAGAAGTAGACTCAACCTGTGAGACATGTGGTAGTCCTATTAAGACTATCGTGAAAGGTTTGAATAATTTTTTCTAGTAGCCCTTTCACACGATAGTTTATTAAACTATTACAATACAAACTTTCAGATGATGCAACATCATAGGTATAGTTTAGAAGAACTGGATTCTATGATGCCGTGGGAAAGGGAGATTTACATAAAGTTATTACTTCAACATCTAGAGGAACAAAGAGAGAAGGAACGCCTTCGACAAAATCAATCTAGAGCTAGAAGATAGGAGTAATAAAAATGGCAGACGAAAGATTCAGTGGAGACATGTCTCGAAATGAAGTGGAAATGGACTTATCCAAGTTCATGGAAATGATTCAAGAGAACTCTGCACTTAAAGATGAAATCCGAGACCTTAAAGCAAACGACACAGTTAACCCATGGCAGAAGTGGATTCACCTTGCAAGAGCAATCGATGCATGGAGAATTTGGCCAAGAGCATTCTTAACTGTTTACATAGTATTAGTTTACTATGCAGCTATGTGGTTTATGGAACTACCCGAACCTTCAATGGAACAATCAGGTTTGATTTCCATTTTAGTCGGTGCAGGAGCTGCTTGGTTTGGACTGTATGTTAACAGTGCAGCCAAAGAGCATGATACAAACGCAAATAACAAATAGGAGACAAAAATGTCAGAAGAAGTAAGAAGTGATCACGATAGTGCAGAACATCTACAAACTCTAAAAGATAATCCTCCAGTAGAACCTAATAAGGATGAACTGGAAGAGCATCAGTATGAGTCTGCAAAAGCATCTTATGATAAGGCAATTGTACTTTGGCAAGAAGAGATTGACAAAGTAGAAGCTGAATTGTTAGTGGAGTAGTAAAAAATGGCAGACGGTTTTCAGGAGATGACCCAAAAGCTTCAGGAATCTAATTCTGAGGCAGTAAAAAAACAAGATGAGATTTTAGTAAAATCCGTCAGAGGACATCTCGCACATAGAAAAAGATTACAAGAAATAGATTCTATGGAAATGGAAGCAGTCAAGTCTGCTGTATTACAAAAAAGAAAAACTGCACAAATGGAGGAAGCACTCCTCCTCCAAACTGCAACAGATATGGGTATCACTGTTGACGAACTCAAAGGTCAATATGATAGTATTACCATAGACCCAGCAAACATCAATAAACTTATTTTTAAACCCTTTGAAAATATTTCAAAATCACTCATGGAGTTTGAAACAAGTTTTAGTAAAAACCTTAGTGGTGCATCAGGTGCTATCAAAGAACTTACTGGTGGTGTTATTGATCTTGGACAACTTGCTCAAGACGGTGCAGACAAAGTTGCAGCTGTGCAAACTCTAATCCTCACACCTTTCAAACTTGCAAATACTGCTATTGCACAAACCACAAAATTCTTCACTGGTAAAGAAGTCAACTTAGGTCAAGACCTAGCAGACTGGTGGGCTGGAACTGAAGAAACTATCGATGGTGAAACTAAGAAGACAGATGGGTTCCGTGATAAAGCATTACAGGGAATCCAAGCTGGTGTTGGTGGTATGTTGAATGGTATCAAAGAAGTTGTTACCAATCCAATCGGTTCAATTCAAAAGATGGGTCAAGCAGTTTCAAAAGCAGCGGTAGGATTTGTTTCAGGTGCAAAAACCTTTGCACTTAAAGCAGGTTCATTTATCGCAGGTCTAGGAAGAACTGCATTGGCAATGGGAACTGCAGCCTTAGGATTTTTTGCAGCCTTGCCTGGACTGATCGTCTCTGCAGCTGTCTTTGTTGGTGGAATGATTGCAGCTGCTGGTGCATTGATCATGGCAAACTTACCACTTATCGGTATTGGACTTTTAATTGCTTTAGGTGTTGCAGCTCTGGTTGCTGGAATCATATATGTCAAAGAAAACTTTGAATCTATTAAAGCAACAGTCATGGAGAAGGTCAACACCTTTGTCACTGGTGTTAAAGATGCAGTGTCCTCTATCACAGAAGGTTTTATGAATACATGGTATTCAATATCAGACTGGGTGATGGGTAAGATACTTAAATGGAAAGGTAGACTCTTTGGTTTAAGTGAAGAGGACGAAGCAGAATTAGCTGCTATCGAACAACGTAAAGCAGATCGTGAGGCTGCAAAGAATAGAGAAGAGGCAGTCGTTGCAGAACAAGAAGCAATTCAAGATGAGTTCGTTGCACAACAACAAGAAAGACAAAACCTCACTGAAGCAGAAACCGAACAACTCAGAGAAGATACTGCAGTTCAAGCTAGAGTTGAAGCAGAGCAAAGAGTTAACGATCAAGAAAGATCAGTTGGCCAACTTGAAGCAGAAAGAAATGCATTAGTAAGAACTCAAGAGTCAGGGCCAACTGCTGAAGAAAGAAATGCACAACTAGAAGAAAGAGTCCAAAGAGAACTTGCAAGGTTTGATGAACAAACTGCAGATGGTGGTATGGTTCGTACATCAGAAAGATTGAGAAGAGAAGACCCTTCTCTATCCGTAATGGCAACTGCAGATGATAGGGATGCATATGAAGCTGCACTTAGAGAGGCTGGTAATGCAACTGCAGAAGATGCTCAATTGAGAGTCGATAGAGAGAACGAAAGACTTGATCGAATCGATACATTGAATGAAGAGATTGCAATTAAGAAAACTTCTGTCTTAACTTCTGATGCAGAAGGTCAAGAACTAGCACAACAGATGGTTGAGTCTAGAGTTCTAAATGAAAGAGAACTTACAGCATTAAGAGAAGAAAAACATCGTGAGTCTCTAGGTTTATCTCAGGATGAATATGATGCAATGAAGGAAGCAGAACTCAATAAAGAGTTCTTTGACCCAGCAGATGAAGATGGTAACTTCTATCAGTCTCAGTTCTTGGATGATCTACAAGGTACTACATTAACTGCAGACGAACTTAGAACCGCTGCAACTGCAAGAGACGATGCAATTGCAGAAGGTCAACAACAACAATCAAACGTCAATATGGCAAACAATGCTGTGCAACAAGTCAATGTTGCAAATAATAGAAGGGTAATATCAGACCCAGCACCACATAATCCTGAACCTACTGGTTCACGTCTTTCTGTAGTTCCTGCTTAGATTTATTTCGATCATACTTGGTACGATCTTTGTGGGTCTTAGTCAGTCCGTGTTTTGGTGTTTTCTTGCGTGTGAAGATATTGTCCCATGCATCTTTGAACTGATCATCGGAGACAAATTGAGGTCTTCTTTTACTTCCTTTTCCTGACATAAACATTTCCCACACTGGGTTCCTATTAGATGGTATCGGTGGGGTTGGTCACTTCGTACTGCGTTACAAATACAAAGAATCAATTAAGAACATTCCACCTTTTTCTTCCTGCGTTAAGAGCGTCTCTTCTTGCTTGGAGTTTCTTTCTCCTTGCAATATCTTGATTCCTTTTGTGTTTCTTCTGATTAGGTTTAACGTAATATTCTCTATCACGACATTCCTGAACGATACCTGCTCGTTCACATTGCTTTTTAAACCTACGAAGCATTCTGTCAAAAGGTTCGACATTCTTACTCTTTGGATGTTTTCTTGGTTTTACACTTGGCATAATTTAATCTATTTAAAAAAAGTGATAAGTCACCCCACGCCTTACAGCATCCCGTTCTTATCCGAAAGTCCCGCATCTTTGCCGACTCCCTTGCCCTTACTTGGTGCCCCCATTTTAATCCACGGCCCAAGTGAAGTAGTCGTCTGTTTCACCACTCGGTCATTATATAACACGACTACCCCAATATAAAGTTAACTATCTGCAGCTAACTTCTTAAAGTAATCCATCGCGTCATCTTCTGTTTCTCCTACAGAAGCATCTGCTGATGCGATTACAGGTTCATCTGCAACAGACTCAGTATTCACATTTGCCCAAGGCACTTCCTCTTGGTCTTCTGCAATTGATTCTGCTGTAGAATTACTCACACCACCTGAGAGACCTAATACACGATCAAGTTTCTCTTTGAGTTCATCGTAAGTCTTGAACTCATTAGGTGAGATAATTTCTGACAATGAATGAGTGGAATTATTTATATCATTCAACTGATTTTCATCATCAAAAAGTGGTGCTGGTGTATCAAACTCAGACTTGTCGTAGTTCCAATAACCATCAACTTTTCTGATTTTGATTTTGAAGTTTGCAC
>CEVG01013073.1_pt1 | contig 18983 bp, 22 predicted proteins | sample 356511 | NCBI WGS metagenome assembly CEVG01 (sample SAMEA2623426, study PRJEB7988) | marine metagenome | biome: marine biome (ENVO:00000447); feature: surface water layer (ENVO:00002042); material: "saline water (ENVO:00002010), including plankton (ENVO:xxxxxxxx)" | depth 5 m | reverse complement strand
AACCGATAGACGATGGGACCTAATCTTCTTTTTTAACAGGAAGTTTGTTCGCGGTGTGTATAGAGTCTGGGATAGCCAAAGGTTTTTCAGTCCAGCCTACCACAGGTGCAATGATTAGGAAAAACAAGAACCAATATGCTGTTCCTATTCTACCTAGCAGAATGAATATACCTTCTGCTGGCATGGCTCCTACATACATCAATAAGAAAAAGTCTGCCACAAGTATCCAAACAAATTGTTTCCAAATAGGTCTGAACACTGATGATCTTATCTTAGATGTATCTAACCAAGGCAGTAAACCAATTACTCCTATTGCTGATACCATTGCAATTACTCCACCTAACTTATCAGGTATTGCTCTTAAAATTGCATACCAAGGTAAGAAATACCATTCAGGTACAATGTGTGCAGGAGTAACCAAAGGGTTGGCTTCTATATAATTGTCTGGATGTCCTAGATAGTTAGGCAAGTAAAATAAAAATCCAAAAAACAATATAATGAAAACTAAAAATGCCCAAAGGTCTTTTATTGTTATGTAAGGATGAAACGATACTGTGTCTCTTGTGTCCTTAGGCTCAACGCCCATAGGATTGTTTGATCCTGTCATGTGCAGTGCTATCACGTGAAACACCACAACACCTACAATCAAAAACGCAATCAACCAGTGCAATACAAATGCTCTATTTAAGAAAGCATCACCTACAGAATAATCTCCCCAAAGTGCAGTTACAATCATGTCACCCACAAAAGGAATTGCCGAGAACAAACTGGTTATCACAGTTGCTCCCCAATAACTCATCTGTCCCCAAGGTAAAACATAACCTAGGAAAGCAGTTGCCATCATAAGGAAATAAATTATCACTCCTATGATCCACATCAGTTGCCGAGGGTCTTTGTATGAACCAAAGTATAGTCCCCTAAACATATGTAGGTACACAGCAATAAAAAAGAATGATGCCAAGTTCATGTGCAGATACCTAAACAGCCAACCGTAGTTGACATCTCTCATGATGTGTTCAACACTAGAGAATGCCTCGTTCACACTAGGTTTGTAATGCATACCAAGTACAAGTCCTGTTATGATTAGTCCCAGCAAACAAAATGTAAGTATCGCTCCAAAACTCCACCAATAGTTCAAGTTCTTAGGCACTTGGAAATCCAAGTATTCCATCTTGAACATTCTAAATATTGGCAGTCTGTTGTCCAGCCAACCTAACACTCCTTTGAATGGAGATTTGTTTTCGCCGACTTTATTCGTATTAACTGGTTTATAGTTTTTGTCTTCCATGTTTTTATGAATTTATTATAGACTTAATTAGCAAAAAAGTCAAGTGTACATATTATAACGAAGGTTTTTTTGGCGGTCCTTACGGGACTCGAACCCGTGATCTTCCGCGTGACAGGCGGACGTGTTAACCACTACACCAAAGGACCTTGGCTGGCCCTCAAGGACTCGAACCTCAAATAACGGTACCAAAAACCGTTGTGATACCATTTCACCAAGGGCCAACATTTTCAGTCCGTAAGCAGGATTCTGTTCTATGACATCATTTATCTTTGCGTTCTACCCTGAGTCATGGTTGAGCATAAAGACTCTCTATTTGAACTCGCACTCTCAACAGTGTCCTGACTTTCCTCAGATATAAATCTGCGATGTCTCGACTGAATCCTTATTGTACAATAAAATTTTTGAAATGTCAATGGAACAAGAAACCTCAATTTGCACACATTTCCAATTAAATGCGTAGAAAATATTAACTGCTAGTTTTTTAAATATTAGAAGCAATTAGCGGGGGCAAGTGCGACACATGAACATTCTCAATACGAGTGAACAAACACAAATCACATTAGACGGATCTACTCTAATCCATGGCAAGTACTCTGTGCAGGGCCAGGATTTGTTAATCACCACGGAGTTTGATTCAGTGTTGCTCAAAGACTACTTTGAACACTTGCCAACTCTTGTATCACCGCAAGGTTCAAAACTTACCCCCAAGTTAGTGTCCCTGCTATCTGCCTACCAACCCAATGACTACCTAGGCTTTGAAGATCCACAAGCCATAGGTGAGATCACACTGACAGGTGGACCAATCACAGTGACCAGAGCAGGTCAACAGATTGAACTGAATGTAGGTGACTTCATCTATCTCAATGACTTGGTTGAGGTTGGAGAATACAATGTGGGTATCACATTTAAGGACGACACAGCACTTTCATTGGAGTCTGGTGCAAGAATGATCATAGATGATTTTGTGTATGATCCAGACACACCCACAGAAGGTTCAATGAATGCCAACGTGTTGGGTGGCGGATTTTCTTTTGTGTCAGGTAATGTTGCCAAGGTTGGTGCCGATGCAATGACTGTGACCACTCCTGTTTTAACAATAGGTGTCAGAGGAACGCAGGTGGCTGGAAGAGCCAATCAAGATGGTGAAGACAATGAAATAATTCTATTACCAAACGAGGATGGCACTGTGGGACAAATCATGGTGTCAAATGATTCAGGTTCTGTGTTGTTGACAGAAGCATTCCAAGGCACAACAATTACCAGTGCTGTGGAGGCTCCATCAATTCCGGTGATCATACCTGAAGATATTGTGTTGAAAAAGTTTGCTAAAACAATTGCCACAAACAAAACTACATTGAAAACATCTAAGAAAAACAAACAGTCCAAAGAGGCTGAAAAAGAGAAACAGAAATTAGAAAAAGAAAAAGAAGAATTGGAACAAGAAAAGGAACAACTTGAAGAAGAGGCTGAACAACTTGAAGAAGAAAAAGCAGAGTTAGAAGAGAAACTGGCTGACGAAGATATCACTGAAGAAGAAAAAGCAGAGTTAGAAGAAGAACTTGCCGCTGTTGAAGAAAAGGCTGTGGCTGTGGAAGAAAAAGTTGAACAGGTTGTGGAACAAGCAGAAGAGGTTGAACAAAAGTTTGAAAAGGTTGAACAACAGATTCAAGAGATAGAACAAGAATTTGAACAGTTCTTTGAAGAGATCAAAGAAGAATTTGGCGAAGAAGTTGTGGCAGATGTTGAACAGGCAGTGGCAGAAGCCGAAAAAGTGTTTGAAGAAAAAATACAAGAAGAAGTTGCCAAAGAAGTAGAAGCAGAGATCAAAGAAGAAGAAACTATTGAAGATCCATTTGAGGAAGCACCAGAAGAAGAAATGGAAAAAGAAATGGAACAAAAAATGGAAGAAGAAATTCTACTGTTGGAGGAAGAGCCACCTGTTGAAGAAATGCCTGTGGAAGAAGATATATTTGAAGAAAAAATGGAAGAGGAAGTCAACCAGATAGAAGAAGAATTTGCTCCTGAGAATTTCGAAGAAGAACCAATGTTGGTGGAAGATAATGTGTTTGAAGATGCACAGAAAGATGAACCCAAGATTGAAGAAGAAAAAATTGAAGAAGTTAAAGTGGAAGATTTCAATCAGCCTATGATGAATGACGAAGTGTTCCAAGAAGAATTTGTAGCATTCTTTGAGCCTGATGCTAATGAAAACGAAGACACAAATGATTTTAATTTCCCGCCCATCATAAATTTAGAAACCAACGAAGAAGAGGATATTGAAGTAATTGAAGCAGAAACAGATGCTCCTATGTTGATCTTGAACTCAGCACCAACAATTGATTCTATTAGCAATGTGTCCAAGTCTGAGAATTTGAGTGTGGGATCAACGATTGCCACAGCATCGGCATCAGATGCAGATGGTGATTCAATCACATACAGTTTGACAGTGGATCAAACCGGCAAACTATCTATTGATCAAAATGGTGTGATCACATTAGCAAGTGCATTTGAAGAACACTCATCAGATGTAGACTACAATGTGACAGTGAGAGCGTCTGATGGCACAGATGATGCCAAGATAAATTTTGTGTTGACTGTGACAGATGACGGAACAATATTGACCAAAGCAGTAGGCACCGGAACCTTGAAAACAGAATGGGGTGACAATTACAGCAAAGACATGACAATGAACAACGCATGGTCTCAGCAAGATGTATTGGTGTTTGGAGAGTTCAACTCGGGTACTAGACAGGATGTGATAGACGTGCTGGAAGACAACTACGGTACAGGTTGGAGTTTCAATGTGACCGACGGTGGTAATCACTGGGGCAGATTGGACACATACACCAACGCAGAACTATCCAAATACATGATGATTATAGATGTTACAGTGGACAACAGATGGGGTCCTGGTTCGGACCAAACTGGTGACAGCACTAACTTTAATAAAACCATAACCAACGGTGACAACACAGCCATCAAGGATTATCTCAGCATGGGTGGTGTGTTGTTGATGCACGGTGAAAATATGCATTGGGACAACGGAGCCAACAGCACCCTACAGACATTGATCAGAGAATTGGACAGCGATGTGGATCAGACCAATCAGATATACGGTGGAGGCGGAAGCGGTGGTTCTCATCAACGAGGTACCAACGGAGAGTATGTGGACTTTTCGAATGCCAGTAGTGCATATAGTTTAAGCAGTATATCAGGATATCCACCAGCACCGGGAAAATTTGTAGACTCAAGATTGGGTGACGGTAATCTCATAGCAGGTAACGTGTTGGCGGAATGGGGAGGTGATGCTTTGAACACAGGTTACGAAGGAACATTCATAGCCTACCTGGACGGAAACTACATGATGGATAGTTACAACGGTTCGGGCCACACTACCAACGGCGGCACTCATTACGGTCAACACTCGGCTGACCTATACCAGTTCATGAAAAATGAGGCCTACAATTCCTCATACGCCAATGGCAGGATTACCATAGATGAAGAATACCTTCCGAAATTTAAAACATCATACGGCGGAACAGATTACGTAGCACAAAACAATTACACCAAAGTGGATGCATATCACCTAGGCGACAATGTGTACATCGGCGGTGGTATGGATCACATCGACTTTGTGTGGGACGACTCGGCAGACACAGCCTACTGGGCATTCAACACAGACATGGACACTTCCGCAGACGTGAATGGTATAGATGATCACTATGGAGTGATAGGATACGATGCAGACGGCGATGGAGACTTATGGGAAACGACAGACACGTTCAATCTGGACAAGATCAAGATCCTGGATGACTCTGTGGACTACCTGGCACAGGATCCTGATGCCACAGGAGATTACTATTTAAAAATAACACCGGTCACATATGATAGTAACAGTTGGACTGTGGAGACCAGCAACACAGTCACAGTCACCAACACCACTGACTACAATGCATATCTTGACCTCAGTGCCAACACAGCATTTGATAACATCAACTATGCCCTGATTGAAACAGAATCAGCACTGATATCAGAAGTAGTGATTAGTACGTAATGATAAATATGAGTATATTATGAATAAATTTTTAATAACCACAGCATTAACCACAATACTACTAGGTTGTGGCACTGTTTCGTTGGGTGCTGAAAAAGACTTAAAGTGTAGCATCATAGAAGAAACAGACACATACATTCAAAAAAATTGTGTGAGCAAGAACGGCAAGGTTATCAGTGCCTCCATTGAGAGCAAACCAATGCCGGGCATCACCATTGTGAAAAGTGATGAAGGCACTCCACAGGTAAAAGTGAATGTGGAAAAATTTGTTGATGAAACAGCACTGCCAGAAGCACCAATCATTCAGGTCAAGGACGGTGAGATACTGCCACTTGATGTGATGTTACCAAAACTTATTGCAGAGTCAGACAGAGTGCAGGCGGCAAAAGAAAATTTCAAAGCCAGTGTGGAAGATCTAAAAAGTGCCAAGTCCATGTATCATCCCAATGTTAGTATCACATACGGACACAATGAAGAAAGCGACAGAACACCATCACAGAGCAGTGGTGCAGAATCCATTTCCAACACCAACAAGTCAGGCACAAAAGCATCAATCACGTTGACTCAATTGATATGGGACGGTGGTAGAACAGACACAGCAGTGGATATTGCAAAACGTAATTCACAAAAAGCACAGATCAATCTTGAACTTACAATAGAAGATGTGATTGTGGAAGGTGTCACTGTGTACATCAACATGATTAAGAACTACAACACATACCAAGCCAATTTGAAAATAGAAGACAATGCCAAGAAGGCATTGGCAATGACCATTGAAAAGGTCAAAAAGGGTGAAGCATCCAAAATGGAACAGTTGCAGATTGAACAGCAGTTCAGAACTTATGAATCAATCACAACACAGAGCAAGATACAATATGAAATTGCCAAAGAAAATTTTGTAAAAGTTTGGGGATTCAATCCACCTGAAGCAGATAAGTTTCCTATGCCCAATGAAGATTTATTAGGCAAGTTGCCAAACAATCCTAAGAACTACAACGGCAACAAGAGTTTGAGAATGGCAGACTACGACAAAGTGATAGCACGTCTAACCACAAAAAACATGAAGAACGAATTCAAACCTACAATAGATTCAACTGTAAGTTACACAGACTATCAAAATGATCTAGGTGGCGGTTATGGATCTACCAAATCAGAATGGCGTTTCGATGTCACAATGCGTTGGACTCTGTTCAATGGTTGGAAGAACACTTCAGACTACAAGGCGGCTAAACACAGAGAACAAGCCATGGAGTTGACCTACAAAGATACAGCAAAAAACATCAACAATCAAGTTAAGAGTTTATGGACTAATTTCAACAACATGAAGAAAAACTTGAAGACTCTTGAAAGAAGCAACAAGATCAACAAAGAGATGTACGCATTAACTTTACAAGATTTCAAAGCAGGTAATTCTCCACTATTGGCTGTGTTCTCAATGAAGACAGCAGAAATCAACAGCGAAGTGGCTGTGAAGAATGCCAAGTTAGATCTATTGCTACAAAGATACAATATCCACAAATTGATTGGTTCAATCAACCAATAATCAGTTAAATACACACATAATGAAACAGTTTTTTAAGAGCCTATTCTCACAACCACGAACAGCCACTCTGTTGTTGATCAGCAGTTTACTGATTACCGTTTTGGCTCTAGTGCCAGCATTTTACGTAATCCTAGTATTGAACAAATTTTTATCAAGTGGAGTCATCAGTACATTGGTCACACTTACACTAGGTGCGATACTTTGCATCTTGTTTGAATATGTGTTTAGACAGAACAGACAAAATCTACTGTCTTCTTTTTTGTACAAACAGTCACACAAACTTTTATTAGCAATGAAAGAAAAAGTACAACAAGAAAAACAAATGCCTATGGAAGTCAGTAAAAGTTTACAAACAATTGATATGACCAACAAGAGCAGTATAATTTCGGGTGTGCTGGACGCACCATTTCAATTGGTATTCTTTGCCATTATATTCTCTATGTCTTGGCAGATAGGTTTGTTGATTGTAGGATTTGTGTTGATTGCATGGATACTGAATCAATATCGCACAGTGTTTAATTTTAAAGAATATACTAACACACACCTTGACATGACTTTGACTAGTCTTCTCACAGTTGCTATAATTTCATTAGGTGCAGTGTTGACATTGAATGGTCAATTGACTGTTGGCAGTTTGATAGGTTTAAACATTCTGAGTGCTAGAACTTTCATGACCATTAACAAATATTTTAAAGTAAAACCATTATTGGAAAGGAGATATGAATCGTTTGAAAAATTACATAAGTTCATTCACGGCAAGTGAAAGATTTAATTTATCATTGATCACACTGTTTGTAGTGATCGTGTTGTTCTTATCTTTGTTTAAGTTAGATGTCACTGTTCAATCAAGTGGAGTTGTTGTACCGCAAGGACACTCTTCTACATTTGACACCATGGTAACAGGCAAAGTGACCAAAGTTAATTTCCAAGAAGGTGACACAGTGAAAGCAGGAGATGTAATAGTTGAATTGGATCCTGGTGTGGGTTATGAAAAGTATCAGGTGATTACCAATGTGGATGGAAAGATACAGAACTTATACTATAAGAATCCAGGCGGAGTTATCAAGCAAGGACAAAACGTTGTAACCATTATTCCGACAGATGGTGTGTGTATTGTGGAAGCCAAATTGTTGTTGAAGGATCGTGGATATGTGAAAATCGGACAAAAGGTAAAAATTAAATTGAACAATATAGATTCAATGAATTATGCTCCTATCAATGGAGAAATAATTTCTATAAGTCCTGATGCTGTACAGAGTCAGCAAGGCAATTACTATGTGGTTGATATTGTGTTGGAGAAGCAACAATTTGTATCAGGGTCAAACACATATGATTTATATCCAGGAATTGATGTTGTCGCACATATACTGACAGGCGAGAGATCAGTGTTAAACTATTTGGCAAGTCCTATAATGTCAGATATAGGAAATGCCTTACAGGAGAAATAAATGTTGAGTTGGTTCTTAATAGGGATATTGACAGGACTTTGCATAAGATGTATTTGCAAACCGCACAAATCTGAAGAGGATAAATTTAAAGATCCTTGGAACTGGACTTCGTTTGGTGGAGGAGGTTAATGGATAAGAAACTTTCGATTAAAGAAAGGTGGAAAAAAGCCGCCACGGCAGACAACATTGTAGACTTCAGTGTCGATGTGTTCCTGATTGTGTTTGATGTATTGAGTTCTCCCATACTGATTGTGATGAGAATAGTCCGTTGGTTATTGAATAAATTTGTAAACAAACACATCAAAGGATTTATTAAAAGAATAGTGCATTGGTTTTTGGATCAACGCAAAATAAGATTAGCAAAAGGACAGAATATATTTCGATACTACTGGTACTTGTGGTTGTTGAGTCCTGTGATTATGTTAGGACTTTCACTGTTCTTTGGCGTATCAATTGGCATACTTGAAGGACTGAAAGAATTAGGATGAATAAATTTTTAACAAGCATATGGATAGTTCTAATCACTGTCATGGTTGGTGTAGGATTAAGAGTGTATGATGTTGAACCTTTAAAAATATTAAGACTGAAGACATTTGATTACTATCAAAAGATACAACCAAGAACAGTCACATCTAATCATTTTGTTGTTGTGGAAATAACAGAACAAGATTTAAAACAATATGGACAGTGGCCCTGGAATAGAAACTTTATGGCAGACATCCATCAAAGAATTATAAATCAAAAAGCAAACACAGTTCAATACAATATATTATTCAGTGAAGCAGATAGATTAAACGCAAGTTCATTTGTGGACACACAACCATTGACAGATGATGTCAAAGAAAAACTGTTGCTGATACCAGACAACGATCAAGTGCTGGCACAATTTTTTAATGTGGGTGACGCTGTTTTGATGTATAGTGTGAAGAACAGTGCAACAGATGGCAAAATTAAAAAGCCAAACATAATGTACAAGGGATCAGATCCCACAGCATGGTTGTACAACTTCCTAGGCGTTGTGAACAACTTGCCAATCTTTTTAGACAGTGCCAAAGGTGTTGGAGTTAACATAATGATTCCTTCAATTGACGGCACAGTGAGAAGTCAGCCATTATTAATCAACACCGATCAAGGCATAGTGCCTGCTCAAATATTAGAAACATTGAGAGTTGTAATGAATGGTAGAGCATACAAAGTTGTAACAGCACAGGACGGTGTAAAAGAAATCTATTTGAATAGACAATTTGTGATTAGACCAGATGCCAACGCAATGGTTAATATTAATTTTGCACAAGCCAACACTATTCCTACAATCAGTGTTGGAGACTTGATGACAAAAGATATTGATCTAACCAATAAGATTGTGATAGTTGGATTGAACGCGGCAGGTTTAAGCACACTTAAAGATACTCCGCTTGGCTTAATGACAGATATGCAGATATCAGTACAAGCGATGGACACTATTGCAACCAAGACAAGTTTACAGAGAGACAGCAAACTAAATCTATTAGAGATAGGCATCACATCATTCTTGTTGTTGGTATTATTGGTTGTGGTTCCTAGATTGAATGTGTTTTGGACAGCAGGTATATTGTTCTTGAGTGTGGGCAGTGTTGCTTATGCCAGTTGGCATATGTATAGCAAGATGTTCACATTGGTTGATGCCAGTTGGCCCATATTGATTTTATCTATAACTTGGGCACATCTTGCCTTCAATAACTTTGCTGTGCAAAGTAGATTAAGACAACAGATTAAAAAACAATTTGAACATTACCTTGCTCCTGATATGGTTGCCAAACTTCAAAAAGATCCTGCTCTACTAAAACTGGGTGGTGAAACAAGAACAATGACATTTATGTTTTCAGACATACGTGGCTTTACTCCTATCAGTGAAAAGTATAAAGGCAATCCAGCAGGACTAACAAGATTGATTAATAGATTCTTAACACGCATGACAGACATTATCATCAGCAACGGTGGAACCATAGACAAGTTCATGGGAGATTGTATCATGGCATTCTGGAATGCACCGCTAGACATGAAAGACCATGCCAACAGAGCAGTCAAGAGTGCTGTGGAAATGCAAAAGGAATTGAAACAACTCAATAAAGAATTAAAGAAAGAAAAACTGCCTGAGATCAACATAGGTATAGGTATCAACACAGGTGAGGCTTTGGTTGGGAACATGGGATCGGAGCAAAGGTTTGATTACTCTGTGATAGGAGATGATGTGAACCTAGCAAGTAGATTGGAGAGCAGTTCAAAAGAATTAGGTAGCACTTTGGTAATTGGTGAGAAAACCAAAACACAGACACAAGGATACAAATACAAATCACTTGGCACAATCAAAGTCAAAGGCAAGTCAGAAAAAATTAAGGTATATACAATATAATTATGGAACAGTTTTTCACATTGGTTGGAGATTTAGGATTGCCTATAGCAGGTACAATAGGCTTGGGGGCATTCATTTATATCATAATCAAGTATATTCTCAGCAGTGTGGTTGGCAGTATTTCGTTCATTGATAGTGTGATCACACAGTTGGACAACAGAGTGAAGACCATGAACAATGATGTTTTACAATTGGACCAAATGGTCAGTGAACAATTAGGACTGCCAGTGGATGTGGAGAGAGTTGCACGTTCAGATGGTAAGGAAGACGCAAGGAAAGACTGATGGATATTGTTGCACTTATAAAAGATTATGGCTTTCCTGTTGTTGCAGTATTCTTTCTGGCATACTTTATATGGTTCTTGTATACCTATATTGTGCAGGAAATTAAACCTAAACTTGCACAAACCTCAGCAACACTTATCAAACTGATTGATAGAATCAGAATATTGGATAATGATTTGATAAGATTGAAAACAAAAGTCAACACTTTACGCCAAAAAAAATCCAAAAAATAGTTTGACAATAAACTGTCACTTGTAGTATAATAATGTTGTGGTTGGACCCATTCAACAGGGGCGAGAGTTACCTGAATGCCGACTTCCTTCCGCAGTCAAACCCGGGCGGGGGTGTTCATGGCACCCCCAAACAATAGAGAGGTATTATGAAAAGAAAAATATTAAAAGGTATTGCTACAACGAAGAGAGTTGTGATGGGCATTGTATCCATAACATTCTTTTTGTTCTGTGTAGTGATTTTGTTAAACCATTTAAATCCAGTGTAATGACTAAGAAAGAAATAGTAGAAAAATTGAACAAAGAGTATCCTAAATTGTTGAAGAACATCAACAATAAAAAGATATCGCAGAAAGATAAGAAAAAACTTGCAATGGAATTCACAAAGTTCTTGGAAGAACTTGCGGATAATACACCTAACGAAAAACAATTCAACACGAACAAGAAAGGAATGAAACGATGAGTAACAGATTTCATTTAGCCGTTGAAGCAGGCGATCTTAAAACAGCAGTAGACTTTTATGTCAATGTACTAGGATGTACAAAACATAACAGTGAATTCAAGTATCCAGATGCGTGGGTAGACATAAACTTTTGGGGTAACGAATTAACCTTGCACGGTTCAGACCCAACAAAGAAGAAGCAAGGTGAGAGACACAATGTTGATATGGGCAATGTCAGTGTGCCACACTTTGGTGTTCATTTGTCTAGAGAAGCATTTGATGAAGTAAAGAAAAGATGTATTGAACACAATGTAGAATTTATAGATAAGCCTTACTTAAGATTCGAAGGCACTGATTTAGAACAAGAAACAATGTTCATTGCTGACCCACACGGCAACGCAATGGAAATTAAAACTATGAAAAATCCTGAGGAGTTATGGAAAATACAATCCAAACAAAGTTAAACGAATACAAAGAGCATATTGAAACTCTTAAGAGCATAGACGAACTTGAGGTTTACAATTGGTTAATGTCTTTAGGAGCAAAATTAAATGATGATGCTTTATCTGAAGACAGACGAACAGTTGATAATAAAATAAAACAATGCCAATTTGATCTTTATGTTGATAGAGAGGATAATAAATTTAAGGCATGGAGTAATGGTATGATTGCGGCGGGTTATGCCTATATACTTTTAGATATTTTTAATTCTTTACCAACAGAAGAATCTAAAAAGATAAGTGAAACACACTTTAAAACAATTAAGTTAGATGAAATGTTAACCATGAATAGACAAACAGGATTCTATGAGATGGTTAACTTAATGATAACTAAAAACATTAAGGGGGATTAGCTCAGTTGGGAGAGCGCCTGATTTGCATTCAGGAGGTCGCAGGTTCGACTCCTGTATCCTCCACCAAACAAGGGATAAATATAGACATGAAAAAGATATTCACATTATTATCTTTGTTCTTATTAACCAATTGCAGTATGCCGTTGGTCAGTAGTCTAGGTGGCAGTGCTGTCACAGGTGTTGTTAGTGGTAAGGCAACCCACAGTGCGGTCTCGGCTGGTGTTGATATAATGATGTATGAACAAACAGGAAAGACTACAAAACAACATCTCTATACCAAAGTGTTTCCAGATAAAGACGTTGACAAATCCAAAACAATAGTTCTATACGAAGATTTCAAAGACAAAGTGATTGTGGCATCTAAACAAGATGACTACTTCTTAATGCCATGATCAACTTTCCTAAATACCGCTGATATTACGCACCCGTAGTTCAGCGGATTAGAACGTTGGTTTGCGGTACCAAAGGTCGGAGGTTCGATTCCTCCCGGGTGCGCCATTAAGAATCAAACGACACAGATAGAACCAAAATGGCATTATAATTATACATATGCCAAGAAAATATGATGTGCCTAAATTAAAATTTTTACAACAGAATATTTCTAGAGCCAGGAACAGAGGAAAGAAAACTTGGCCCATTGAGATAGATAAGTTTGATGCTTATGATGTTGGTGAAAAACAAAATTGGTTATGTGCAATCACAAAATTGCCTTTAGAGTTTACAAGAGGCGGAACTAAATGGCAGAACAATTGGTGCAATCCAAATAGTTGTGTGATTGACAGAGTAGACAGCACCAAAGGTTATGTCAAAGATAATATTCAATTACTAACTCACAAAGCAAACACTTGGAAGAGCAGTTTCACAAACGACGAACTAAAATTCTTAAGTGAATCTTATTTAAAAAATGCGTAGACTTTTTACATTTGGTTGTTCATTCACATACTTTTACTGGCCCACTCATGCGGACCTATTAGGAGAACAGTTTGACGAACTCCATAATTGGGGATTAAGTGGATTGGGCAACAGAGCAATTTGTGAAAGACTGAGTGAGTGTGTCATGCACAATAAATTTACTAACGACGATGTTATTATTGTGCAGTGGACAGACTTTCATCGTTATGATTGGCACAATCCTAATTCATTTGGAGAGTTTTGTAATTGGAGAACTGGAGGTAACATCTGGAGTAAACCAGTTGAAATAGAATGGATCAAAGACACTTGGGACGAATTCAGTTACACTTTGCATTCTATGAACTTTATTCATCTTGGGAATCAATTAACCAAACACTTGCCTTGTAAAGTTTACCATACCAGCATGATAGATTACAAACCAATCTTGACCAATACTCCATTCGAAAAATACCTATCAGTGATAGATAGTAATTGGTTAATGGACTTTACAACTTTCTGTAAGCAACACAACTATGAAGGAGTAGAACATAGACAAACATACTTCGATGAAATTGTAAAAGACAAAGTACCAAAAACATTTGTTGATAGACATCCTACTTCGGACTTGTACATAAAATGGTTGGAAGAAGTAATGCAAGTAAAAATAGACAACCCACTTGCAGACAGAGTGAGGAAATACGACTGGTCCAAAATTGATACAGTTTCAAATGATATCTATGAACAACTGCAATGGCATGGTAAAACAAATTTTGTAAAAGGATTATGAGAACACTATTACAACGAACAATAAAAGACAAAGAAGCCAATCTTTATCCTATTTGGCTAATGAGACAGGCAGGAAGATATATGCCTGAATATATGGCAATCAAAAAAGCAAGTAATGGTTTTCTTGACATGGCTCTTGATCCTAAGAAGGCAACAGAAATAACTCTACAACCAATCAAAGAATTTGATATGGATGCCGCTATAATCTTTTCAGACATATTGGTTATTCCATATGGTGTTGGACAAAGTCTAGATTATACTCCTGGACCAAAACTAGGAACATTCAATAGAACTATGTTGGACACAAATTATAAAACAATGATTGATAAATGTCAGCCTGTGTATGATGCTATCAAATCAACAAGACAGGAACTAGACAAGGAGAAAAGTCTAATAGGATTTGCAGGTGCTCCTTGGACATTGTACAGATACATGACAGGCAATCATGATGTGAATAAGTTTGATCCGTTTGATAGCATTGAAGACATACAGAAGTTAACAAATCTTGTCATTGAACATCTATCAAAACAAATTGAGGCAGGGTGTGACACAGTCCAAATATTTGACAGTTGGGCAGGTGACTTAGGTGAAGATCATTTAATTGATTATTGTTTTGATCCTATTGCAAAAATAGTTGAAACAATTAGAGAAAGACATCCAGATGTAGGCATTATTGCTTTTCCTAGATTGATAGGTAATGAGATTAAAAACTTTTCCATATGGACAGACCCAGATTGTACAAGTCTGAGTGATGATATTCCAGTCAGTTGGATTATAAAAAGAATGGGACATTTATCATTGCAAGGAGGTTTGCCACCAGAGATGTTGCTAGAATATGACAAAGAAAAGATTATGTATAAGACTGTTCCAATGTTGAGACAAATGAAAGACATGGCGTACGTGGTCAATCTTGCACATGGTGTACAGAAAGAAACTCCTGTAGAATCAGTTAGATTTTTAGTTGACGTTGTGAAAAGAAACAGAAAGGTTATTACTAATGCGAATTGAAAATTTATTGGGTCCTAATCATTATGGATTTGTGAGCAGTAAGATAGACTCACCTTCAACTAAATGGTATTATGCAGAAACAACTGCCAATTACTTTGATAAAAAAGAACCATATCATAGCAGTTTCGGTCACTTGATATACAAAAAAGATCAAGGAGCATTATCAGAACTGTTTGATTTGACAATGCCTATTTTGACAACCGCATTGGATAAACAACAGAAGAGTTTAAAAGATCTGATAAGGATACGACTAGGTTTAATTACTAGAGTTCCACACGAAGTTATCCATGCACCACACAAGGATCATAATGAGCCACACACCACAGCATTATATTATTTGAATGATGCTGATGGAGACACTGTGGTATATAACGAAACCGAAATGTCTGACTCATACACAGTCAAAGAAAAGTTAACTCCAAAAGCAAACACCTGGCATCAATTTGACGGAAATCATTACCACAGTAGTGCGGCTCCTATAAATACAGAAAAGAGAATAGTAATAACCTATAATTTTATAACATGAAACCAGAATCACCACACTTTTTTTGGCAGTACCCGGCAGGAGTTATACCTGATGTATTGATCGAACACACCAAACAACTTGCTGAGACAAGAGGACGAGAAGAAGGACAAATTCAAAGCGGCGATGTCAACAAAAAAGTAAGGAGTGTTCAGAGAACTAAATTAGATGAATACGATCCTATCAGTGTGTTCATGTACGGATTGGCACAAAAAGCAAATGAAAATCTTTTTAGATTTGATCTAGGAGGCCCTTGCCAATTTGAAATGCTACATTATGATAAGCAAGGAGATCATTATGTCAGTCATACTGATACAGTTTACTATGACAATGGTTTTTGCAGAAAATTAACAGTGATGGCTTACTTGAATGATGATTACAAGGGTGGCAAATTTTATTTCCAAACTGTTTCAAGCGAAAGGCATTATGTTGATGTAGGTAAAGGTTCGGTTTTGATATTTCCTCCTTATGTTTTACATGGTGTAGAACCAGTTGAAGAAGGAAGCAGACAAAGTGTAGTGGGTTGGATCACAGGACCAAATTTTAGATAGACTTTATGAACAATCTATGTTACTATTAAATATGGCTATGGATTTATTATTTTTGAGTTTAATTCTTTTAGGACTTGCATTTGGTTTATCCCAATTGATTCAGCATAAAGAATACATTTTGGGAAGACTCAAAGAATTTTTTAAGAGATAATGTCTAACAACTACAATTTTAAAGACGCACAATTTGATGTGAAGAGTCTGATTCACTTGTTCAATCTGCAAGGTAAAGATTTAATTGGATTAGAGTTAGGAGTTCTGAGGGCAGAAAGTTTTTGTTCAATACTCCAAAATTGTCCTAATGTAAAAACTTTGTACGGGGTTGATAGTTGGAAACCTTACACAGACATATTAGGTGAGCCTTACAGCATGAGTGAACAGCAACAAGAAATGCACAAATTTACAGCACAACATCTAATAAAGTATAGTGGTATGAAAGACAAGGCTATAATCATTGAAAAGGATAGTGTGGAAGCATCAAAAGAAATAGAAGATGCTTCATTAGACTTCATATTCCTTGATGCCTATCTTGATTATGAAAGTACCGTAAGAGATTTAGAAACTTGGTATCCAAAAGTAAAAACAAACGGATTATTCACAGGACATGATTGGCAGTCGCCTGCGGTACAAAAAGCAGTAGAAGAATATAGAAATAAAAATAATATTGTAAGTACAATGAGTACTTTTGATAGTGCTTGGGCATGGAGAAAGAATGATTGATTTTGAAAAGAATTCATATACAGTTATAAAAGGACTCATACCTTATGAATGGTGTCAAATATTGTTTGACTATGTAGGTATATGTGCCGATCGTTGCGCCTTGAAACAAAAATATGACGATACAAAATATGCAAAAGCATGGGACGGAACATTTTATGATAAACAATGTCCGGGAAATTATTCGCATTATGGTGATCCTATGATGGATTCTCTTTTAATGGCACACGGCAAGAAGATTGAAGAGGTTACAGGAATGAAGTTGGCGCCATCATATACATACTATAGAATGTATCTTAATGGAGCGATTTTAGAGAGACACAAAGATAGACCTAGTTGTGAAATCAGTGCAACAGTCTGTTTGGATTGGAACGACTCAAATTGTCAAAAAAGAAAGCCTTGGCCAATTTGGATCAAAAATGATCAAGGCGAAATTGCTATAAATTTAGAGCCAGGTGATGCAATGGTTTATAAAGGGTGTGAAGTAGAACATTGGAGAGAGCCTTTCCACGGAAATGCCTGTGCCCAAGTATTTTATCATTACACCGATGTCAATGGTGAAAGATTTAATCCATGGGACGGGAGACCACACGGTGGAATACCTCATGGAATACAAAGAGGGAAAGAAGAAAAGGAAAACAAAGATGATTAATGATAATGAAGTAATACCTTTATTTGCTGTGCCTCTTTGCAAAACAAAGATAGACGAGCCTAGTGTGGAAATACAGGATTATCTAAAGCACAAGATTAAATTTGTTAGAAGAAATTATAGTGATGCAGACAATTCAGAAGAGTTGCACATATTAAACAATGACATCTGTAAACCATTGAAAGAAGCATTGACCAACAAGATGAATGAGTATTTGGAATATCTTGATGTTGATTTAGAAAAACACAGTTTCTATATAACAACCAGTTGGATGAATAGATATAGCAAAGAACAATGGTCCGACTTACACTATCACTCAAACAGTTTGATAAGCGGAGTATTATATTTTGATGACTGTGATGATACTTCTGATATTGTGTTCTATAAAAGACAAGGGCATGATAATATATTTTCAGACACAGTCAACATTGATCACAAGAAAGAATTTGATACAAACAAGAAAGCATATCTTTACCATCAAAGAAAATTGAATGTTAGTCCAGAGAAGTGGGACTTAATAATGTTTCCTAGTAATTTGAATCACAGTGTGAATCAAAATATAAATGCAAACAAGAACAGATACAGTCTTGCTTTCAATTCATTTGCTACAGGACAACTTGGTTCAAGCAGTAGCATAATGTTCCTAGATAAAAATAAGAAGTACGAATGAAACTAGAAACCATAACCACAAAAGTCTTATCTACTCAGCATCAATTACTTTCTGTTGAGTTCACAGATGAATGGTTAGCACATCTACGTGAACAATCCGAAACAAAAAGAGGGGAAGACCGAAGTGATTTATTAGCAGGCGAATGTTCTTATCAACCTGAATGGTTGGATCAGAAGGAATGGATTGAACACCTTTGCAAAGAATATCTTAAAACTTTCAGACCTAATCTCAAAGAATATCAATTGGATATATTTGCAAGTTGGCTAGTATTCCAAAAGGGAGACAACTTTAATCCTATACACAATCACTCTGGAGACATCAGTGGAGTAATATATTTGGATTGTCCTGAAGATGTTGTTAATGAAAATTGGGAACACGGACAGAGCAAACAAGGAGGTTTAGATATATTATTGAACAATGGTGATCTGTTTCATGTGAGACCTAAACCAGGCACAGGTGTATTGTTCAACAGTCTTACAAACCATTGTGCTTATCCTTATAAAAGCAAAATTGATACAATAAGATTGAGTGCGTCTTTTAACGCAAAGGTTATCTAAGACCTTTCTTTTTAAAAAAGTCTATCATGCCAATTCTATCCATCCAGGGTTCTTGGAAATTGTCTTTGATATATTTGGCTCTACTGGTAACGGCAAATTG
>CEVG01053072.1_pt1 | contig 19219 bp, 17 predicted proteins | sample 356511 | NCBI WGS metagenome assembly CEVG01 (sample SAMEA2623426, study PRJEB7988) | marine metagenome | biome: marine biome (ENVO:00000447); feature: surface water layer (ENVO:00002042); material: "saline water (ENVO:00002010), including plankton (ENVO:xxxxxxxx)" | depth 5 m | reverse complement strand
CCCGTCTGGTCATTTCATCGGGGAAATATTTTCCTGCATGATCCGCCACCGGGTTGGTTCCTTCGTAAAGGTCATGAAATCCCTGACCATGTAAAAAATAATGGTTGTAGTTGTCGATAAACCCTCCACGGTGTCCCCAAAAAGTATCAAACCCCTGCCTGGTCGGACCGTGCTCTTTTCCTGCCCCTAAGTGCCACTTTCCAAACAGTGCGGTTTGGTAGCCCTGATCCTTCAGCATTTCCGCAAGGGTGTATTCGGAAAGGGAGAGATGGGCGCCTCTCGCTTTATTCATGTCTCCCTGCGTCCATGAATTGATCCCGCCACGCTGGGGATAGCGACCGGTAAGAAGCATGGCCCGGGCAGGGCAACATACGGAGTGGGCATAGGCCTGCGTGAACCGTACTCCTTGAGATGCCAGACGATCTATGTTTGGGGTATGAAGATCCTTCGATCCATAACAATGGGCATCCAGGGTTCCCTGATCATCGGTAAAGAAAATTACCACATTAGGGGGTGCATCTTTTGCCTGAGCACCAGCAATTATAAAAAGGGGAATGAGTAGGCCAAGAAGTGGTCTAGCTTTAATCATGGAGAGAATTATTTTGCGATCAATTCACAATGGCCAGATTGGCAGGGCAATGAGTTTAATTGCCGGTCATGAATGCTGCGTAAAATGAAAAGGCAGGACATTGCACCAATCAGGGCATATAGCATATCAGATTGTGTGTCCCATATATATCCCTGGGTGCCAAGGAAAGCATCCGCATCTTGTCCGAACAGAAGAGCTGCCCACCATTCGATCAGTTCATAAAACGCACTAAATGCCAAACATATCGATGTAATTATAAAGAACATCCATCCTGAAGAATGAACGACTTGTTTGCGAATCAGGATTTCACGCGTCAATAAGGCTGGTACAAATCCCTGCATGAAATGGCCCACCTTGTCGTAATTGTTTCGTTCCCAGCCAAACATTATACTTATTGAATCAAACAGTGGAACTTCTGCATAGGTGTATTTTGCTCCGACCATTAGAACTATGCAATGAAGTAGGATCCATGTGTAAAGAAGTGATGTTAGGGGAAATTTGGTGCGTGTCTTTACTAAGATTAAGAGCCCTATTATGGCAGGGCCCGCTTCGAGTAACCAGGTGAGCCGTTCCTTTGGTTCGATCGCTGACCAAATCAGTACACCGAAGAAAATTCCCAGCCAAAGATAAGTCTTTGTGCTAATGGAATTCAGTTTCGTCATGGTGGTATCTTCTTATACTCAAAGAGATTTAATGTTGATCCCAGAAAGTGCCCTCTTTGGTTACCTGTGATTCAAATTGGTTTAGTTTTGCCATCATTTTGGCAATGAGTTCCGGCTCTTCTTTTGCCCGGTCAATTCGTTCGCTTAAATCCTGTTCCACTTGAAAGAGGAGGGGAGTGGATCGCGATGCATTGAACCCGTAATTATTTCCGGTCTGTGATGAAATACGGGTGTGCATCTTCCACGGACCCAGGCGAATGGCGAATGGTTTGTTAATTGAATGGGAGTAGTAAAATTCAAATTCGGGAAGAGGTTTTTTGTTTCTTTGAGGCATCAGCAGGGAGCGAATGTCCCGACCGTCAATGGTTCGATCCTTGGGTGTTTCCACGCCAGTAATGGCAAAGATGGTGGGTAACACATCAAGAGTGCTGGCGGGTGATTGATTGATGGGATTGGATGCAACTGTGCCTGGCCAGCAAAAGATTCCCGGTACCCGATGACCACCCTCCCAGTTCGATCCTTTGCCATCACGGAATGGGGTCGCATAACCAACATGGAGACGAGCCTCCCCGTAATTGGGATGATTCTCGGTATCCTGAAAGCGGATCCATGGACCATTATCGGAGGAAAAAATGATCAGGGTATTTTTAGTCAGTCCAAGTTCTTCGATTGTCTTACGAATCTGTCCGACGGAATGATCGATCTCCTCCATTGCATCGCCCAGTAATCCACGCCTGGATTTTCCTTTGAAGGCTTCAATGGCATAGACTCCAAGGTGAGGCATATTGAAAGGAACATAAACAAAGAAGGGGTGGTCTTTATTTTTCTTGATGAAGGACAGGGTTGCCTGGGTGGAACGACTCGTCAGCGATTCACAAACCGCATCCTCTTTGGGAAGATCGCGGGCAATAACCGAGTATCCCGGGATAGGATCTTTTCCAGAAAGGTCCCATTTCATCAGCATGGCATTGCCGTAATCGTGAGAAACATTAGTACCTTCCCACTCGTCAAACCCATGAGCTGGGGGAAGGGTATTGGGGGATTGCTTGTTTTGTTTGTTGGGATTTCCCAGATGCCATTTGCCAAACATTCCTGTTTTGTATCCGCGGGTCTTCAAACCCTCCGCGATGGTAATTTCCTTTGGGTGAAGATATTTTTGTGCTCCCGGACCGATTACCCATTTGCCTAAGCCTGAACGCCCCGGATACCGACCGGTCAGGAGGGAATAACGGGATGCACTACAGGCCGGAGAGGTGACATAAAACTGGGTAAAATTGGTCCCTTCCTGAGCAAGTTTGCTGATGTTGCGTGTGTGGATGGTTGGGTTGCCATTATGGGCGTAATCCCCGTAGCCACTATCATCCAGAAAAAAGAGAATGATATTGGGGCGGTCCGTCGCAATCCGCCCGTAGCTGTTTAGCGATGCGAAGAGAAAAAGGGCAGGGAGGAAGAGAAATTTTTTATGGGCGAAATAATTAAGAATCATGGACCTTTGATTATTTTGAATCGCAGGGTGGCTGTCACGGGAAAATGATCCGATGGATAACGATCATTCGCAGAGGTTCTGACAATGGATGCCTGCAAAACCTCGGTTGCAGGTGGGACAAAAATGGAATCAATTTTATCTCCTTGGGTATTACCTAAGTAGCCGTGATAGGTACCCACATCTTTTTTCTGCGGATGGAGCATACGGAACGAATCGGAGGCAAGATTGATTGTTTCTCCTTTTTGTGTTTTGAAATTTCCAAGTTGTTGAATGGTTACACTGTTTTCGGGCGCATTAAAATCCCCCATGAAGACGAAGGGCTGATTGCTTGGCTGCAGGAGAATATGCTCTCCAATTTGCCCCACGCTTTTTTCTCGTGCTTTTTTCGAACCATCGTCCAAGTGGCAGTTGTAAACATTGATGATATGCCCGGTTGCTTTTTCAACCAGACGGGCAAAAGTGAAAATGCGCAGATGATGGTTTCCCCAAGTGGATGAGGGGACAGTAGGAGTATCGGAAAGCCAGTGGGTTTCGGTCTTCTCCACCTTGTAGCGGTTTTTGAGATACAGAATGGAGCAATACTGACCTTTGGTCCCTCCCTTGGCACCAATGCCTACAAATTCATACTCGGGCAATTCAGCGAGGAGTTCGTTTTGCTGAACATGATTGGCCTCCTGCAATCCAAGAATAGCTGGCGAATAATCACGAATAGTTTGGTAGACCAGTTCCTTACGATGTTTCCAATCGTTTTCCCCATCCCGTGCATAACTGTTACGAATATTAAAAGTCATGACCCGAAGATCAGGGTCTTCGGAACGATCAAGTGTTGAATATACCCAATATTGGAAAAGAAATATCAGGCTAATTAGCAGCAAAATAGAGAATTTACTATTATGCTTGTTATAGCCCATGGATTTGGCAGCAGGATTTAATCCTGCAAAGATTTCTTCCCTGTGGAAAAGTCTTTCTGAATTACGAAACGATCGTACTTCTTACCTGAAGCGGTGTATGCAATGTACTCTAAGGAATTGTTTTCCACAGTAATTACCTGAAAGAATTGAGTTTGCTCGCCCGTTTTATTCGAAACATAGCCGTCCGTTTGGTAACTCTTCAATTGTTTGGGATCGAGGGAATATTGTTTGGGCCCACTTACCGAGGTTACATATACCGCACCCATTTTGTTGGAATCACCGCTTTTTTCTCTAATGGGTACATGACCGCGGGCGTAAGTATGATCATGACCGTTTAAGACAAGATCGACCTCGTATTTATCAATAATTGGCTTCCATACTTCTCGACCAAACCGAAAGTCTCTACCGCTAGCGGGAGAAAATATGGAATGGTGGCAGGTGACAATTTTCCACTTTGCATCACAATCCTTGAGCTTTTCCTCGAGGTACTTGGTTTGCATTTCTAATTTCTCATTGGAATTAAGAACGATGATACGAATGTCCTGATAATCGACGGTGTATACACTTTCGTGAAGGGATGAGTCCAATTGTTTCTCTACGGGTAGAGTGAATTGCGGACGCCACTGAATGGAGAGTTTTCTTGGTATGTCCCTTCCCGGCGGCATAAACTCATGGTTGCCCGCCACTGGAATAGCGGTCCATTGGCTATGGATAAAACCACCGGCCTTAAACCATTGGGCCCATTCATGATCACGATGTGCTAAATTAATTAGATCTCCAGCATGTACGGCAAAGGAAGCTTCGGGGGCAGTTTTGTAGGCCATGCGTATGACTCTTGACCAATGATTAAGCACATCATTCTGAGCATCCCCAAAATAAACGAATTGGGATTTTCCATAACCGGGCCTGGCAGTTTTAAACTGAATCCACTCGGACCAGTACTTTTTACCATCTCCCACGCGGTAAAGGTATGTGGTGTCTGGCTTTAACTCTTTGAATACTACACTGTGGTTGTGAACGATTAGAGATTTATTGCCTTTGTGCTCACCCAAATCAAATGGCTCGGTTACCGCATCAAAAGACACTGCAGATTCCTGAAACTTTGAATTATCTTGGATTTCGGCGATTTCTGCTTTCGCTTTGGTTATACTTTTTTCGGTACGCCATGTCACCGCTCTGCTGGTGGAGGGATCTCCATGAAAAGTTAGAATGATACGGTCCGGATCCTTGCTGGGGATTTCCCAGTGTCGCAAGCCATCGTGCAAATCGTGAGCAAATGCAGAAATTGAGGAAGCAACTAAAATAGCAGTGAAACCAAAATAGGTCATAAAGTGTTTCATATTTCTTATAAATAATTTCAAAGTGAGGTGTGCACTTGAGTTGAGTTCAGAAAGGAAGTCAAAAGTCATTTTTTGAATTTAGAAAAAAACTTTTCTGAACGATTAAATAATTCATCTTCCAAACTGATTAATCTTGAAATCAACTTATTGGATGTTGGTCGTTCCTTGTTCCAAACTGGAACCATTGATGACCAGACTCCTTCTCTTTTCATCCGAGAATAAATGGCTCCGGTAATATGGACTACTATGAGAATGTAACTTAGTGATGCAGAAAACTCATGTAAGCCGATTGCAAAATTCTGCATCCATCCATCCTTCATCCCAAGTGAAAAGAGCACGGCGATAAGTAAACCAGAAAGAGGTAAGATGATAAAGCACCAGTACATACTTAAGTGGATTGTTTTTACCAAAAATATATGCCCTTTGGGTAATGATTTAACTGAGTGAATAAAGGACGGTTGGTGACTCATGTAAAGATATCGCAGGATTACAATGATAAGAAATATTGTGGCGAATATTAACTCAAATAAAAGAAGGCTGGCATCCTCCAGTTGGCTTATGTCATCAAGTTGTTTTAACATTCCATAAACATAGAGAATGCTGAATCCCCAATGAAATACCTTCGATAATTTAGTATGATTTTTGATCAAACTTATAACAGTGCTGGATATGTATGTGAACTCATCATCATAATCATACCGCTCCCGGTAGTTTGGTTTTTTAACTAAATTTTAACTATTTTAGCAACTTCGATAAGGAAGCATTCCTTAAGTCGATCCATGGCACTTTGTAAAGATTGACCGTTCCATGCTGGGTGGGTGAGCATCGGGTTGAGATCAGTAAGTGGTCTTAAGACAAAGTCACGCTCAAGGATACCAGGGTGTGGAAGAGTGAGTTCGGGCAGATCAAGCACTTCATCGCCGAAGACCAGAAGATCTATATCGATCACCCGTGGGCCGTTTTCCCTGACTACTTTTTTCCCAAGTTGTTTTTCCACCTCCTGTAACTGAGCAAGAAGATCGAGGGGAGAGAGGTCGCTGGTGAGCTGGGCGGCAGCATTGTAAAAGTCCGGCTGGTCGGCAAAGCCATAGGGCTTGGATTTATAAAGTTTGGAGACCTTGGTGACTTTCGCGAAGTGTCCAATTTTTTTCAGGGCCTGCTTGAAAGTGGAGGGTGGATCCCCGAGGTTTCCCCCAAGCCCGAGATAGATCTCAGTGTTCAACTTCTACACGGATGGCGGAAAGCCCAAGCTTGTTTACATAGCGGGGCTTATTGAGCACCAAATGTACCCGTTCGGAAGGGAATTTTTCTTTAATCGATTTACAAAGCAGATCAGCCAGACGCTCGATAGTTTTCCCATCATAAGCTCCGCAAAATTCTCGAATAAATTCAATGACTTCCCGGTAATCGACCCCATCGGCCAAATCATCTGTCTCAGAGATCCGGTCAAAGGAATGTTCTATCTCCACAGATACGGTTAAGTCCTGCGGTGCATAAAGTTCCTCTTCCAATAGCCCGATGCGGGCCATCACTTCAATATCCTCCAAGACAATCATTCCCATAGTTCAAAAAAAAATTTATATTAATCGATCGGATCGATTAGGGCGAGTCCCTTTGCCACCTCCAGTGCCTGTACTGTCTCACCCACATCGTGCACACGCACAATCTCCGCTCCCCGGGCAACTCCAGCAAGTGCTGAGCATAGAGAACCTCCCAAGCGGTTCCGTGGGTCGGGGGCTCCGCACAAATGATCAATCCATGATTTTCGGGATGAACCAAGTAGGATACCCCAGGTTGGATCGATGAATTCATCGAGTTCACGCATCAGGGCGAGGTTGTGATCGAGGGATTTCCCAAAGCCTATGCCGGGATCTATCCAGAGGTGAGGAAGGTTGAGGGATTGAAGAAAATCTTTTTTCTGGTCAAAAAATGCACGGACTTCCTCGACCACATCTTCATAGGTGGGTGCGTCCTGCATATCTTTTGGGGTGCCCTGTGCATGCATCATCACATAACCGGCTCCAAAACGGGAGGCATGAGCGAGCATCTCTTCATTGCCACCCGAGACATCATTGAGAATATGAACGCCTGCTTGCAGACCGGCTAGGGCAACCGCAGGCTTGGTGGTGTCGAGAGATAAAATAAAATCTTCTTTTGCTAGGCAATCGATCACTGGGAGTACCCGAGTCAGTTCTTCCTGCTCGCTCACCGGATCACTACCCGGGCGGGTGCTTTCACCTCCAAGGTCAATGATCTGGGCCCCCTGTTCCGCCATTTTACATGCATGACTAAGGGCATCCTCGGGTGCGATAAATTGTCCGCCGTCCGAAAAGGAGTCCGGGGTGAGGTTGAGAATGCCCATGACCGCGGGATAGCGGAGGGAGATATTTTGTCCGTTTAATTGATAGTCAGGCACAAGCCTGTTCAATCAGAGAATCGTAAAGTTGGCGAACCTGATTGAAGTTTTCATTTCCCGAAGAATTCCATCCCAATTCAGATAGAGCATTGAGAGGAGCGACCCCGCGACCACTTCCACAAAGTAGAATTTCATCGAAGGTGGACAAGTCGCTATCTTTAGGGGCACCACGGGTGACCGAGAAATTTTGCTGTAGGAGGGGAAGCATTTGTCGAAGCACTACGCCTTGTAAAATAAATTTTTCGGGAATCAATAATTCATTGCTCGAACAAAAGATCAGATTGGAGGTGGCAGTCTCGCGAATATCGTTATCCTTGGGATCGATAATGACCCAGTCTTCTTTCTCCACTTCCAGTTCGGAGAGTGCTCCGTAAAGATCTTTATCGGCGGTCGATTTAGCCAGTGGATCAGGTCGGCGGTGGTGAATTAGCCAGCCTTCCACTGGATTTCCATCGGAGATGGCAGACCGATCACTTATACCAAGGAGGTCTTCAAAGAGGCAAATACGAACCAGTCCGGAAAACTCATTGCTCAACTCATCGAGGTAGGCAGATGTTCGGTTATGGATTTCATCAAGAGGGGGAATCCAAGGGAGTTGAAGTCGCTTGGCAGAATCGAGCAAGCGGTCGAGATGTTGATCCAGGAACGGGGTCTTGCAATCTGCAAAGACACGAAAAGTGGTAAAAGCTCCGGGGCGGCCCCAGGGCTCAGGATGAGTTTCGGGTTGTCCCGCTGTCGTCCAAGCTTGCATTACGAATGTTTTCGATCAGCTGATTTCCGTTTTTCGTTAAAAATGATTCCGGGTGGTACTGCAAGCCAAAGAGTTTACGATTCAAATCCTCAAAACTAAGGGGTACTCCCCGTATCGGATCTTCAGCAGTAATCTTAATCGATGAAGGGAGTTTGGATAGGCTAGAAGGATCAATTTGTAGGGAATGATAACGAGCCACCCGCAAGACATCGCCCATGGACTGGTAAGTGGCAGAAGATGAGTCGATGGAGGCATCGGTCTCTACCCCATGGAGTACACGGGACTGGCGGATTATCGATCCTCCCTCCTGCTCGAGGATTAATTGAAATCCAAGACAGATTCCAACAATAGGAACTTTTCCTCTCCAAGTCTGGTAAAGCTTTTGAGTCTCTGGATAGTCGGCCGGGCAACCGGGTCCAGGGGATAGTACAATCATCTTCGTATCCTCCAGTAAGGTGGAGTCTACTTTTTTGCGGTCACGCACTACCACTTCATCGAACCCGGCGAGCAGATGCTCGAGGTTGCGGGTAAAAGAGTCCTGATGATCAATCAGTAAAATCATGAGAGTAGATCGAGCAGGGCTTGGGCTTTGATCTGATTTTCTCGAAATTCATATTCCGGAGTGGAATCCACTACGATTCCTCCGCCTGCTTGGGTGTAGCATCGCTCTCGCAAGATCAGCATCGACCGAATAATCAGGTTAAGACGAAGGTCACCTGAGTCTTCAATAATTCCAAAGCTGCCAGTGTAGGGTCCTCTAAAGCAGGGTTCCAGTTTGTCGATCCATTCCATTGTCCTCATCTTGGGGCATCCAGTAATGCTACCCCCGGGTAGCATACCTTGAAGAATATCGGAAAGACTGCTTACAGGTTTTAGTTCTCCGTGGATGGTGGAGACCAGATGGTGAAGGTGAGAATAGGTTTCTACTTCGCGAAACCTTTCCAAATGAACCGTACCCGGTATACAGAGGGTTGAGAGATCGTTCCGCTCCAAATCCACCAGCATATTGTGCTCGGAGACTTCTTTTGAGTCATTGAGAAATTGTTCAATTACGGATTGATCCGAACCAGAACTATTGCGAGCATAGGTGCCACCGATTGGACGGGTTAGAATGCGGTTGTCGGTTTTTTGAATTACCACTTCAGGGGAGCAACTAACCAGAGAGAATTGGGGTGTCTGTAAGAGAAAGGCCTCCGGTGCAGGGTTGGACGCCGACAACTTAGCAAAGGCGAGAAGGGGATCGATCTTTGCCTCTGCTTCAAAGCGCTGGGAAATTTTGATCTGATAGGTTTCGCCATCGAGAATGGCTTCGCGTGCTTGGTGAAAAATTTTTTCGTAGTCCTCAAAGCTCAGGTTGCAACGGCGATTTTGGGCGACAAAATTTTGTGGTGCAGGCAAAGGTGCACACTCGATGATTTTGGCAATTTCAGACTCCCTTTCGCGTAAAGTGGACTCAATTGAAATCCTGTCTTCCTGAATATGTAATACGGTGGATGGTCTGCCAAACCATCCGTCAGGGATGCTGAGATTACGGACAGCACTTAGGGACGCTCCAAAATGCTTGGCGAGAAATTCGTAGCCAAAAAATCCGACCCATCCAGAAAAGGATAAGCCAGTGGATTGATTTTCAGATGAGTTGAGCTTTTCAATTTGTTTGCCGGTATTCTCATGATCGAGAATCTGAATCTTTGAAAAATCGAGGTAGCCCGTCCATCCGCCTTTTGGATTTGCCCGGATGACCAGAGTATCCGTTCCCAGTGAATGCAGTCGCTCAAGCGGAGCCGTGCAGGACACTTCGATCATGGTAATTTTTTGAGGAGTTGTGAAAATTGAGAGATCTGTTCCTCCTCTAATCTGGGTTCTCCGTAGAGTAGGGCTGACCACCCAGCATTACGGGCACCCAGAAAATCCCTGGAATGACTGTCCCCCAAGTGGAGAATCTCAGCTGGCTTTTTACCGGTGGCTGCTTCCACTAGGCGGAAAATTTTTAGATCCGGTTTTTCGCACCTCATTTCACTGGATATAAATATGTGATGAAAAACTTGATCAACCTGCAGGTCGGCAAGCACAGTGCGGAGGCGAGAATCGTTGTTGGAAAGAACGGCAAGTTCATAGCCACGTTCTCGGAGGGTACTTAAAGTTTCCAAAGCACCTTCTGCCAGTTTCCAACAATCCCCTCGGGCAAAAAGATTCCACAAGTCTTCGAATAAAGAGTCGATATCTTTGTCCCCGGAAAAAGGGCGGAAGGTCTCGGTCACTACCTGTCTCCAGAATTCCTTTTCTTCTCCTCCGTTGGTTTTTTTACAGACCTGCAATTTTCCAAAAGCCGAGTAGAAATTTTTCTCCACATCTTCGTCTGAAGCATCGATACCGTATTCCCGAGCCGTTTTACCATAAACAGCCCCAACCGAGGGCCAGGGGCGGACCAGTGTACCAGCTGCGTCCACAGTGAGGAGTCGAATGAGGTGCGAGGAATCAGGCATATTGGATTAGCGGTTGGAAAAAAATCAACGATGTGAGAAAAGTTAATTGTTTAAAATGATGCGATTAGCAAGCAAGCGAAGATTTCCACACGGGATAGGGTTTGCCCTTTTGCTTCTGTTGGTAGCGATTGCCGGAGTGTTTTTTTCAGGTCCATTCCATCAGAAAAATTGGGGAGAGTCCGGACAATGGGCATCGGTTGCGACCTTTATTATATTTATTTTTATTGGCAGAAGCCTCTCTCCACAGCTTTTAGCCAAGGAGCTGAAACGACCGATGGTCACCCTCGTGGTGCAGGGTTGTATTTTTTTCCTGCCTTGGATTATGGCAACTTTACTTTTCCTCTGTAATTTGTCTTCCTCTTCCTACCTGATTGGGTTTCTTGTGGTTCTGGTTTTGCCTTCAACGATTTCGAGTTGTGTTGTTTATGCCCGGACTGCGGGGGGCAATACTGAGTTTACTCTGGGACATTCCTTTCTCTCCAACTTGGTGGCTCCCTTTCTTTTTCCTGTTTTATGTGGTGGTTGGCTTTACGGGGTGGGATATATTGGAGTCTCTTTTTTAACTATGGCTGAACGGGTTTATCCAAGGCTTGGACTATTGATTCTGTTACCCTTAATTCTTGGATACATATCGAAGAAAATTCCCTTGATGGGTGAACCAATGAGGGATTGGGAAAAAAAGGTACCTCAGGTATGCATCCTATTCCTTTCTTACATTGCTTTTGCCTCGGGATCTTCTCTTGGTTTGCTCGACCATTCTATGAGCCAATGGGTGGAGTTGATGGCTTGGACAATAGCATGCTGGTTTGTTCTATCTTTTCTCGGTTGGATAAGTGGAAAAATGCTTGATTTTAAAACTCCGGAGAAAATTAGTGCATATTTTGTGGTTTCCCAAAAATCTTTGGCTACTGGAATTCCGCTCATTTTTGCGGTGATGGGAACCCAAAGCGTTGAGGGTTGGCTCTGGATTGTTTTACCCCTTACTTTCTACCATTTCTTTCAACTGCTCGCAGGGGCCGCTGTAGTTGCTTATTTGAACCGCAAAGCGACTGAGGGTAGGTAGGACTTTTGCATGGATGAATGTTGCTCCATTTTGTAATGTTAAACTTTTAATATGACCGAATCCAATTCAGGATATTCTGCGATCAATCAATTGTGCGAACAATTAGGTGATTGTGTGGAAACTTCATCCGAGCAGCGAGAAGACTATTCCTATGATGGATTGAAGATCAGTTCCTTGCCCGATGCGGTCATCCGGGTAAATGAGGCGGAGCAGGTTGGAACCGTTTTGAAAATTGCCAATCAGTTGGGTATCCCCGTTACAACCCGGGGGGCGGGCTCATCCCTGACCGGAGGTTCTACACCAATTCGGGGAGGATGGGTGCTCGATCTGTCCCAGTTGAACCATTTTGAAATCGATGAGGAAAACCAAATTGCCAGCTGTGGGCCGGGAGTGGTGGTTGCAGATTTGCAGGCGGTGGCGGCTGAAAAGGGTTTGTTTTATCCGCCCGATCCCTCTTCGAAAAAGTTTTGTACTCTGGGTGGCAATGTTGCCTGTAATGCGGGTGGTTTACGCTGCGTGAAGTATGGTGTTACCCGAGACTATGTTCTTTCCTTAGGCGGCTACTTAGCAAATGGAGAATATGTACGCTGGGGGCGGGCAACCCGTAAATTTGCAACTGGTTATAACTTACGTGATTTATGGGTAGGCAGCGAAGGTACACTCGGCGTGGTTACCGATATCACCCTCAGGCTAATTAACCAGCCCAAAACTTCTCGTACTTTTCTCGGAGTTTTTCAATCGGATGAACTAGCCCTTTCCTCTCCGACAGCTCTTCGAAAACTTGGTCTGCGTCCATCTATTCTTGAATACATGGACCGCTGGACGATTGATTGTCTCCAAAAATATGTTGGTAAAGAGGTGTTTCCTGGAATTGAGCCGCACCCCATGCTCCTCATTGAAGTGGATGGGGATGAGCGGGAGGTCAATCAGCATAGCAACTTGCTGGATGACTGGTTGCATGATACTACTTTGGCACATCGATCCGCTGTTACTCCCGATGATGCAGAGAAACTATGGGATGTGAGAAGGCAGGGCTCCTCTTCGATGAAGAAACTCGCTACTACAAAATTAAATGAGGATGTGGTGGTTCCTTTAAGTCGACAAGTTGAGCTGGTTAAGTTCGTGGATGAATTGCGAAAAAAATATGGTATCAAAATTGGGGTCTTCGGACACTGCGGGGATGGAAACCTCCATGTAAATTTGATGTACGATGAGGAAAATGAGGAGGAGACAGGTCGGGCAGTTTCAGCTTTGCGGGAACTAATGAGCGAAGTAATCTCCCTCGGTGGTGCAATCAGCGGAGAGCATGGGGTGGGGTTGGCCAAAACACCCTTTGTTCGGGAGCAATTTAACGAAGCGGAATGGAATACTATGTTAGCAGTAAAAAAAGCATTGGATCCAAAGAATATATTAAATCCGGGGAAAATTTTTGACGTTTTCCGTCCTTGGGAACAAAAAAAGGTTCCTGTCACTTTGTCATGGGAGCTCGAAAACGAAGAACCAAAACCACAGTAAGTATGAAACAGCCCTACTTAATCGCCCTTATTTCATTTCTCCCCCTTATTTCAATTCAGGGACAAGATGAAACCTTACACCCTTGGACCGATACCCAGGGAAGAACTTTGCAGGCATCCTTTATTTCTTTTGATGCTGCAGCTCAGACCGTTACCATTAAATGGAATGGTAAGGTTTTCCCTCTCCCCTTAAATACCCTATCTCCTGCATCTCAGGACTTGGCCAAACAATTGGGTGCTCCTCCACCTGCTGTTGCTGCTCCAAGCTCTTCTTCTCCTTTTGACGAAATTCTTGACGAGGTTATTGCTGAGATGCCTATGGATGCACTTGGTCCGGAGGCCCTAGATATCGATCATGATTGGACCAGTGCTGATGGTCGTCCTTTATCTGCCAAATTTGTCTCCCTCGTTGGCGATCAGCTTACTATTGGGATGAATGGCGGGGCAAAAGAGTTTACCTTGCCCCTAAGTAAGTTTTCGGCTGAGTCTCAGGCACTCGCTAAAGTCTTGCAGAAGGTTGCCCAAAAACATCGCCCTGCGCCGCCAAAGCCAGCAATTTCGGTAAAGCCTGTTAAAGTAGTACCACCAAAGGTTGTGGAAGCAGATTTGGATAAGATGCATACTTGGACAAGTGCAGACGGACGTTCATTAGAGGCGTCATTTGTTTCTGCAGACGAAAATGGAGTTGATTTGAAAATGCGTGGTCGTTCCAGTCCCATGAGTCTAGCTTGGGAAAAATTAGATGCACAATCAGTTGCCCTCGGTCAGGCATTACAAAAACTTAAGAAGTCGCTGATCCCAACTGTGCTTGGTGGAGGAGAAAAAGTTCTTGAACGCTATGGCTCAGGAAAATGGAAAGGTTATAATACCTACTTTGAAAGCACCGCATTTGAAGTAGGTCTTCATTCAAACGGTAAAATGGCACATGTATGGCTTTTAAATGAAGATGGATCGAGGGTACAAAATTCTCCTATCTTGATAGATTTTTACGGGTATACAAAGACAGCAGGTCGAGGATGGTCAAGAAGACGTCTAAAAAAACTTGATACAAGCCCCCCTGTTTCGATGGAACGTAGAATCACTACGGTTACTGGTGAGTGGGAAAATGGATCTTCTTTTAAATACAATTACGAATTCACACATGCGGGGATGTCTTTTTGGGGGGAAGCAAAAGAACCAAAGAGCGAAGAGTTTCCATCCATTCTACGTCTTGATTTACGGGCTCCGGTAATTCTCAATGCAGCGAATGCCACCATGGAAGAAGTGGTGAAAGCTGCTGGAGACGGTGCCTTGTATGTTGACCCTGTGGAGGGGAAGACTCTCAAGTTTCCTTTCAATGAAAAGTGGGATGATATTAAATTAAAACTTGAAAAAGGTGGGAAGAAGGCAGTGAGTTACAATCCTATCAAATATGCCGAGTTTAGGGGGTCTCCCTTTGGCGAGCATAGAATAAAAATTAAATCTGCTGGTGTTAGAACTACTTACCTAAATTGGTGGGAGGGCTATTCTCAAGTATTTCCTGTTCAGGGTGCCTTTATAATTTTACGAAGCTCAGATGGTTTTGAGGCAAGTAATTCAGCAGACCCAGGGAGTTTTAAAAATCGATTAGAAATAAAAAAGAATGAAAGACTGGATCTCAAAGTCATCCGAGGTGCGGGTTGAGAATCGTATCTAGTATTTTTTTCTTAAAGTTACTTTTTTTTACAAGTTATCTTCTGCTTGGAGAACGCGTTCGCGTAGCTTCCTATAATGTAAAAAACTACCTTCCCATGGATCGCTGGGCTGGAGATGCTTGGCGGGAAGATTATCCAAAGCCCGAAATGGAAAACGGTATTATCCGTTCTATAATCAAGCGGGTAAACCCCGATGTACTTGCCTTACAGGAAATAGGCGAAATTCCTTACTTGAACGAACTTTGGCGAGATTTAAATAATTCAGGAATCGGTAACTATTCATATTCTTTTTGGGTCCGTGGAGAAGAGGGTGAACAGCGGCATCTGGCATTGCTTAGCCGGTTGCCGATAAAGCAAAAAATAGCTCATCTCGATCTCGAGTTTTCTTATTTTGGAAAGACTACCCGACCACGCCGTGGATTAATGGAAGTTGAATTTCTTACCAATGAGCTATCCTGGCGGTTGTTTAACCTACACTTGAAGAGTAAGTGGACCGAACGGGATGATGACTTACAGGCCGCAGATTTACGTGAAAAAGAAGCCCGTGCAATTCGCGACTACATCCGAAGCGTCTACCCTCCCCAAACAAACCCAGTACATCTAGTTATAGGAGATTTTAATGATTTTAAAAATACTGCTCCGATCCGCCGTTTTCAAAAAGTCAATAAGACCACTCTTCATCACATGCTTCCCTGTCAGGATACCATGGGTTACTTTTGGACTCATTATTATAAAAAACAGGACAGTTATGCCCGCCTGGATTATATCTTCGCCAGCCCGGCTATGTTCGAACGATATACTCAAGGTTCTGCCAGAGTAAACGATTCCATACGTTGTCTCGAGGGTTCAGATCACCGCATGGTCTATGCGGACTTTGAGTTCTAGTTCTTAAGCAACTGGTTCTTAGCATTGCCACAAACCTTTGGCTTCAATCATTTTAGCCACCGGTTGGGGTAGGGGATTTTGCCAGTCTTGTTCGCGCTTACAGACTTTTTGAAAGATATCACGTGAGAAAAGTTTCATGTTTTCCCGATCGCAACCCTCGATATTTTCCAAGAAGCCATTTTCCCTAATATATTTATAAAGATTACGAAGATTTTCGGAAACCACTAGGTTATCAATAGTGATCAGTCCATTTTCATCCGCGACCGCCTTGACATTATCTCCCCGGCCCATTTGCTTGCTGTAAATTTCAAAGGTTTCCTGCTCGATTGGATACCCGTATATCTTGAGGTTTTCCTTTAAAAGTACTCCAAATGCCTCCAAGATACCCCCGTCTAGGTTTTCGTAATATTGTTCCTTAAAAATATCAGCAAGGTTATTCAATCCCATTACTAAGCCAATGGGGTCTCGAACCAATCTACGCAGATATGCAGACAAGCGGTAATACTCAAAATAATCAGTAACAAGGACACCATAGCCACAGGCATTGATCACTTCGATTCGTGCAATAAAATCATCATGGTCAATATCACCGCCGTCTTTGAGAGTACCTAGGGTTAATTCCATAAAAACTTTCAGTCGGGATTCATTCACTTCTTCACGCTCGATGAATTGTGCACGAGCTTTTTCAAGCATATCGATATTGACCTTTGTAAGTGGGCGAAAGCTACCACGTTCAATTAGACAGGCTTGCTTATATAGCTTCTCAGCTGCCTGTACAACAAACCCTTCTTCGTCAAACATTACCGCATGGGTGAGTCCATTACGGATAAGTTCGAGGCAAAGAATGCGGTTGTCGAAAGATTCAAAATCAGGGCCGTTAAATTCGATCATATCCACTTCGATACGGTCTGGACCAATTTCATCGAGCAGGCTGGCAATCAATTTACTTGGTTCATTGCGCAGATGAAAGGCTCCATAGACGATATTTACCCCAAGCCGGCCAATTGCATCCTGTTGTAAACGGTTATCTCGGTCGAGCATGCGGACATGTAGAATGATGTCGTGGGGCCTTCCCTTGGGTTCTAACTGTAGTCGGATACCCATCCATCCGTGGCACTCGTTCGTTTTACTGTAGTTCAATGCGGCTACAGTGTTCGCAAAAGCAAAAAAAGTGGTCTGATTACCCCGGGTCTCCGATAGGCGCTCGTCGAGTAGACCAAATTCATGCTTTAGCATTTGCACCAGCCTTTGTCTAGATACATAGCGACCCGCATCTCCATAGATGGAGTCGCTGAATTTCATATCATAGGCAGATATCGTCTTGGCTACCGTTCCAGCCGCACCACCTGCCTGAAAGAAGTTTCTTCCGACTTCCTGCCCGGCACCAATTTCAGCAAAGGTACCGTATTTGGCGGGATCTAAATTGATATGCAAAGCTTTGCGTTCGACACTTAAAGGTTCATTGTCCATTACTACCGCAACATGTTTGATTTTGGCAGTCAGGCAAAGTTTTTCTTCGACCTTTGAGCCAATCAGGTGTTTTTTTCAACTTTTGTCACAAATGAAAAAATTCTTATCTGAAGTGTTACGCAAATTTGCCGTCTCGATTGTATCCACCATTCTTTTTGCGGTTGTCTTTTTCTTTTTGATCGGAGGTATTTTTGCCTCGCTCCTAGAAAGTCCAAAGCCAGAAGTTAAGCCTTCCTCTTTTCTGGTCGTGGATCTTACCATGAACTTAACGGAACGACCTGGCGGTCTCACCTTCGAGGATGTTGCGGAACAAGCAATTACCGAGGAGGCTAAACCCACTCAGATGCATTTACTTGAAGTACTCGATGCTTTACATAAGGCGAAGTCCGATCCCAAAATTGCAGGTATCTTGGTAGAAGGAAGTTTTCAGCCTCAGGATTACGGCTGTGGGTACGCTACCATTCGTGAAATGATTGATGGACTCGATGATTTTAAGCAATCCGGGAAACCGGTAATTGGGTTTTGCCACAGCCCAACTCAGCTCGATTACTTGGTTTTCTCTACCTGTGATGAGTTATATATGGATCCAGCCGGTACTTTACTTCTCAATGGGCTAGCTAGTCAGGATTTGTTTTTGGGCGACACCCTCAAAAAATATGGGGTTGGGATACAGGTGGTAAGGACCGGTAGGTATAAGGGTGCCGTGGAGCCTTTCACCTCCACTGAATATAGCCCGGAAAATAGAGAACAAATTCGCCGGTTGCTTGAAGTGCGGTGGGCGGATTATTTGAGTTTTATTGCGGATAGAAGAGATTTCTCTCCCATCGAGCTGAATAGTACCTTGCTCGAAAATTATTTATTCGAGGCGGAGAAAGCTATCGAAATGGGCTTAATCGACGGGATTTATACCTACGATCAATTGATCGACCTGATCATTGAACGGGGTTCGCTGAATGATGAAAATGATTGGTTTCGCGAAGTTGCACTCATTAATTACCTCGATCGTCCCATGCCGGGAGATTCACTGGACGGTGCAGAAGGTCATTTCCAACAACCTGAAATCGCAGTGATTTATGTGGAGGGTGTAATTGTGGACGGTGGTATCGATGATGGTTCCATGGTCGGAGGGAACGAAATTGTAAACCGCATACGCAATGCGTGGAATGATGCCCAATGTAAGGCCATAGTGCTTCGGGTTAATAGCCCGGGGGGAAGCGTTTCTGGTTCCGATGCCATTCTCAATGAAATCAAACGGGCACGAAAAGAGGGCGTGCCTGTGGTGGTTTCCATGGGTGCGGTGGCCGCATCAGGCGGTTACTGGATTGCCACGGAATGCGATCGATTGTTCGCTCATGAGCAGACCATTACCGGTTCAATTGGGGTATTTGGTTTACTACCTAATTTTCAGGATTTAAGCAGTCGGTTTGGAGCATCTTTTGATGCCGTTAAGACACATCCATCTTCGGATTTATTAGGAGTAACCCGGCCCAAGTCAGAGAAGGAAATGAAAGTTCTGCAAACTCATGTGGAGTCCCTCTATCAAAAATTCCTCAAACTGGTAGCAAAAGGCAGGGGGATGGATATCAAAAAAGTCAGCCAATTTGCCGAAGGTCGCGTATGGATGGGGTTAGACGCTTATGAACTTGGCTTGGTGGAGCAACTCGGTGGATTGTACGATGCGATTGAGCACGCCGCTGAATTAGCCGGGCTCAAAGATACCTATGAGGTGATTGAAATGCCTGAAGTCAGTACACCCATGGATGATTTTGTCGAGATGATGGATGGGCAGGCAAAAGTTAACTTTAATCCCCAATCGTCTATATTGCACGAATTTCCTGGGTTGAGGGTTCTATTGGAAGCTAAGGATCTGCTTAAGACTATGGATGACCCACGCCGTACCTATTCCTGGCTTTCGTGGTACCGTGGCTCTTTTGGATTTAAATAACCAAATTAAAGATTCAATTTATGAATAAAAA
>CEVG01011536.1_pt1 | contig 19339 bp, 26 predicted proteins | sample 356511 | NCBI WGS metagenome assembly CEVG01 (sample SAMEA2623426, study PRJEB7988) | marine metagenome | biome: marine biome (ENVO:00000447); feature: surface water layer (ENVO:00002042); material: "saline water (ENVO:00002010), including plankton (ENVO:xxxxxxxx)" | depth 5 m | reverse complement strand
CTCCATTAATAGTTGAAGACCCCCAACAACAAAGATGGACAGAAAAAGCAGGTAAGTTAATTAAATTTATTGAAAAAAACCATTTAAGTGTTTCAGCTAATGGGTGTCTTTTTAGAACAGATAAACCTTCCACTTTATCAAGAATATTAGCTAAGTGGTTTGAAGAAAGAGTCATTTTTAAAAATGAAATGAAAAAAGCTTATAAAGCTAAAGACCAAGAAAAAGGTGATTACTATTATCTACAACAGTACACTATGAAAATTCTTTTAAATAGTTTATATGGTGCTACAGCTCTTAGATCTTTTAGATATGGTGGAGATACTAGATTATCAGAGGCAGTTACTCTTAGTGGTCAGAGAATAATTCAAGAATCTGCTTTCTTTGTTAATAGAGATATGAATAGAGAAATTGGTAATAAGGAGATGACTATTCAAATGAAAGATTTAGAAGACGTACCTGAATACATTTGTAATGGTGATGAAGGAAATTATGTTGCCTACTGTGATACAGATTCAGTGTATGTTCATGCTCATCCTATTTTAAAAGAACGATATGATGATTTTGATTCTAAAGATGAAGAAGTTAAAGATAATTTAGTTCAGGAAATAGCTGAAGAGTATGAAGATAAAGTTACTAAATTTTATGATTTACTAGCTAGAACAACATTTAATGCTAGACAATGGCATTGGTTTAAAGATCAGAAAAAGGATCATTGGTTAGAAATGAAAACAGAATGTACCATTAGATCAGCTTATTTTAGAGCTTATAGAAGATATGCTCAATGGATTACAAAATCAGAAGGTGTAGATACAAATAAAATAGATGTTAAAGGTTTAGAATTTAAAAAATCCAATTTCCCAGCTGAATATGGAGCATTTTTTAAACAATTACTTAAAGACGTTCTAGAAGGTTACACACAGGAAGAATTAAACAAAAAAGTTCTAGCATTTAGGGAAAAAATAATGGATGAATCTTTTCCTATGGAATTATTAGGTAGTCCTACATCTGTAAAGACATTAAACAAATATATTGAGAAAAAAGCTAGAGCAGGTGAGTTATTTTCTAAAATAGCTAAGGGAGCTCCAGCAGCAGTTAGAGCAACAATTTACTATAATGATCTACTTAAATTTTGGAAACTAAATACCCAAGCAAATTATATTTCTCAAGGTGGAAAAGTTAAATGGGTATATCTTAAAGGTAATCCATTTAGAATTGATGTTTTAGCTTACCCGGAATATGGAGACATTCCACCTAAAATTAAAGATTTTTTAATTAAGTTCACTAATAGGAAGAAAAGTTTTGAAACCATACTTGAAAATAAACTTGATAATTTCTTTAAGGATTTAGGCTGGGAACTTAATACAAATCCATACACTAATGTATGGGAAAAATTTGGAAAATTGTAAATTATTTATTATATTTAAACGATATGAAGAAAACCCTCAACAAATCTCTTTTACAGTCTATAATTGGTAAATACTATTTAGATGAGTTGTTTAAATCAGTTAGATGGATTACTAAGAATAATACTCTAACCGTTGCGTTCTCCAATGCAGAATGTAGGGGAGATGTTGTTTGTGGGGATTTTCCATTTGAGGATTCTAAAATTGGTATATTAGATACTGAAAAATTTAGACGATTATTGTCTATAACTTCAGGTGATTTACTACTTGAATTAGAAAAGATACAAGCAGTTTATACTAAAATGCAAATTAATGATAGTAATTATAAATTAAATTTTGTACTATCAGATATTATGCAAATACCAAAAGCAGAGGAAAAAACAGGACCATCTGAATGGGAGATAAAATACACATTAACCCAAGAAGACATAAATTATATCTTAAAAGCTAATAGTGCAGCTGGAGATATAGATACAATTATGGTTAGAACATCTGTTAATTTAGATGAAAAAGATACTGTCGAATTTATCTTTGGTGGTAATGACGACTTTGATAACAAAATTACGTATGCTGTTGAGTCAAATAATGAGATTCAACTTGAAATGCCTTATAGTGCTAAATTATTAAAAAGTATATTGAGTGCTAATAAGGATGCTGAATTTGGAACAATAAGTTGGAGTAAATATGGTATGATGAGACTTCAATTTAAATGTGGAAATTCAATAGAGAGTGATTATATTGTGATGAGACAAGCAGATTTGTAATATGTATAATAAACAATCAGACTTAAGGGCACGATTTGTTTTAAATTTTATTTTTAACCGCGAGCTTAGGCCGCATAAATTTTAATGATATGAGTACATTATTTTATGAATATTCACCTTTCGACATTTTAGTTCGAAATTTTTTCAACGATGCAGGTAATTTCAATACACTTGCAGATTCTAAACTTCAACATCCTGTAGACATCTATCAAACAGACAAAGGTCTGTCTATTGATATAGCATGCACTGGCATTGCAAAAGATGATATTGAAATCCAATTACAGGATAATTTGATTAGAGTTATTTATGATAAATCTAAAGAATCTGATCAGCAAAGCTATATACACAAGGGCATAGCTAAGAGATCATTTAATTTAGGTTGGAAGATTGATAGCAAATTTGATTTAAGTAAATCAGATGCTAAGTTTGAAAATGGATTATTATCCATTGCAATACCGTTTTCTAAAGGTTCGGAATTAAAAACCTTGAAAATTAATTAAACCAGTTTTTTAAAACGTGCCCTTAGTTTGTTGTTAAAAAGTTATTATGAAAGTAGATTATAGTTTAGATTTCCCAAAACACACTGTGATACAAGACGAATGTCTTGGTAATTATTTTATTGTAGATGATGGATATTGTTTTGCTGTTTATGTAGTAGAAGAATATGATCCTAATGAAAAAAGAGGTAGAGCCTTTAGGACTAAAGATAACAAAATGAAAAAACCTAAAGCACTTACTTTCCACCCAAATTTAGGTAGAGCTCTAGATGCAATATCTAGGAATTTAATTTATGATAAACAAAAACGTTTCACTGTAAAGGAATATGTTAACCAATTAGAAGATATTAAAGAACAAATATTAAATATAGAATCATGAGTTTAAAAGCGTTATATAATGGGGTTATAGTTAAACCCGTTGAAATAGAAGAACAACAATATGGAAGTATAGTTGTACCTGATGTAGGTAAAGAAAAAAATACATTAGGAGAAGTTATAGCAGTAGGACCAGGTCATTACACAATTTCAGGTGAGATGATTCCTACCCAATTAAAGGAAGGTCAAAAAGTAATTTTACCTACTATGGGATTCACTAGATTTGATTATCAAGGTGATGAATATTTTATTGGAAAAGAAAATGAAATTTTAGGTATAGTTGATGAAACAGTTCCTGTTGAGGATGTTTTAAAGGATACTAAAGTTGACATGGATGATATTGAAAATTTAAAATTAAAAGAATAATGCAATTAAGTAATACTACTATTGAATTTGGAAAAGAAGCTAGATCTAACTTGATGAAAGGAGTTAGAGTGTTAGCTGATGCTGTTTGTGCCACTTTAGGACCAAATGGTAGAAATGTTGTTATATCTAAAGAGGGTGAATTAAATCCCTTCTCTACTAAAGATGGAGTAACAGTAGCTAAATCAGTTAAATTAAAGGACCCAGCTCAGGAATTAGGGGTTCAACTTATTAGACAAGCGGCAGATAAAACTGCTCAAGATGCTGGAGATGGTACTACAACTTCTACTCTTTTAGCTTATGAAATGATTAACAATGGTTTAGAACATCTAGATAAGGGTGAAAATGCTACTAAAATAAAAAGAGAAATAGATGATGCTGTTGATATGATAGTTGACACTTTAAAAGTAGAGGTTTCACAAGATATTTCTAATCCTGACCAAGTTAAGCAAGTTGCTACCATTTCAGGTAATAATGATGAAGAAATAGGAACCATTATTTCAACTGCTATCCAAAAAGTAGGTCAGGAAGGAGCTGTTCATATTGAAACCTCTAACACAGGTGAAACATATCTTGAAACCGTTGAAGGTATGCAGTTAGACAGAGGATATAAATCTCATTATATGGTTACCCATAATGACACCATGACTTGTACTTTAGAGGATCCTTACATCCTAATAGCTGATAAAAGATTTAATACTGTAAAAGAATTACTTCCTTTACTTGAAGGTTTAGGTGCCCAAAATAAATCTTTACTTATAGTAGCTGAAGATATTGAAGGAGAAGCATTAGCTACTTTAATAGTTAATAAAATGAGAGGTACCCTTAAGGTTGCTGCTGTAAAAGCTCCAGATTTTGGAGATAGAAGAAAATTACTTTTAGAGGATCTTGCTACTGTAACTGGCGGACAAGTATTTTCCCCAGATAAAGGAATGAAAATAGAAAAATTCAGTTGGGATTGGTTTGGTAGAGCTAGATTAGTTACTATCTCTAAAGATAAAACCACTATTATTGATGGTAGAGGATTAGAAGATGAAATTAATGATAGAGTTGCTTCTATTCAAAAACAGATTGATGATTCTACCTCACCATTTGAGATTGAAAAGTTACAAGAAAGATTAGCTAAAATGTCTGGTGGTGTAGCCATTGTTCATGTTGGAGGTAGAACTGAAACTGAAATGAATGAGAAAAAAGATAGAGTAGATGATTCATTACAGGCTACTAAAGCTGCAATTGATGAAGGAATTGTTCCTGGTGGTGGTGCTGCTTTAATTTATACTATTTTTGAGTTAAAAGACAAATTATCCCTTACTACTGGTGGTAAGATAGTTAGCAAAGCTTGTTCACAACCTTTTTCAAGAATCTTATCTAATGCTGGTTACGAACCTAGTGAAATAAATAAAATTATTGATGATATTTATTCTAAAAATGACTCGTCTTTAGGTTATAACTTAGATAAATCTAATATTTCTGACATGATTAAAGATGGTATTATTGATCCCACTTTAGTTACTAGAAGTGCTTTAGAAAACGCTGCATCAATTGCTGGGACTGTATTATTAACAGAATGTGCCATTGTGGAAGATGCGGATGATAAAGCTAAAAAAGAGGAAAACATGATGAATATGATGAGCCAAATGCAATGAAAGAATTAAAGGAAAGAAACGTACATATTGCAAATAGAGTACCTCCTGGTGATCAATGGACATTATTAGATGATAGTAGAAAAATAGTTCACAAAAGTATTACAGATGCTTTAGAAGCTTATTTCCAAACTGCTAGACATAAAGGTGAATTTAGACTTAATCCTATTGAAGGTAAGTTATATGCTATAAAAACTTTTGAGGAAGAAGTTAAAATAGAACCACCTAAAACATTTAATATTTACGGGGAATAGCAATAAAAATTTATTAAATTGGTTATATGAAAGAACATACCTTACTGGTTGAAAAATACCGTCCTGCTAGTTTAGATGATTTTGTAGGTAATAAATCTTTTAAAGATACTATTCAAAAATATCTTGACCAAAATGATATACAGAATTTATTACTGTATGGACCCGCAGGTACAGGAAAAACCTCATTAGCTAAATTAATAATTAATACTTTAGATTGTGATAAACTCTACATTAATGCTAGTGATGAAAGAGGAATTGACACTGTAAGAGATAAAATTAGTTCATTTGCAGCTATGGGTTCCTTTAAACCATTAAAGGTTGTAGTTTTAGATGAAGCAGATTTTATAACTATACAAGCACAAGCATCTTTAAGAAATATCATAGAACAATATTCACGTTCTACCAGATTTATTTTAACTTGTAATTACATTGAACGTGTGATTGACCCATTACAATCTAGATGTCATACTATTAAAATATTACCTCCTTCAAAAGCAGAGGTTGCCGCCCATTTAGATGGTGTATTAAAAAAAGAATTAGATAAAAAATACGAAAAATCATATTTAGCTAAAGTTGTAAATCTTTACTACCCAGATTTAAGAAAATGTTTAAATGTAATTCAATCATCTATAAAAACAGGTGAATTTATTTACAATGAGGACGTATTAGTTAATTCAAAATATAAAGAAAATATATTAAAAGAATTGTGTAACCCTACACCTAAATCATTTTATAATATTAGACAATTAATTGCTGATTCTAATGTAAATGACTACACGGGTTTATACAGATTCTTGTATGATAATATTAGTGAATATTCCAAAGGTAGAGATGGAATAATAACTATTATATTAGAAGAATATTTATTTCATTCCAATTTTAAAATTGATTTTGAGATAAACCTTATGGCTTGTATAGCCAGAATTTTAGAACAATTAAATAAAAAGCAAGTACTATGAATGGACAAGAGCAGAATCCAACTAGACCTCAAATAGATCTTTCTAATACAGAAAAGATGGAAATTGATGGTAATGTTTTATTTCAACCAGGTTTTATACTTAGAAAGGTTTCTAAATTTATTGCTGGTACTGAAGAAGACGCTATAATACCTATACAGGTATTTTTTGATCCTAAGACTAACAAAATTGTAGAACAAATGTTACCTAAGGATTTAAGAGAAGAATATAAAGATCACTTATTATAATGGGTCCCTTCTTTAAGATATTAAAATATCTTACTTGGGAAAAAAAACCTTGGGACGAGCTTACAGAAGAAGAAAAAGCTTCTGTTAATGTATTTATGTTGCATAGGTATTTATCAATGAATGTGGATTATATCCACACAGTTAATTTAATACAAACTATGGCATTTGAAAAGGTAAAGGAAATTTATAATTCCTACTTAACCCTTTTGCCAAGAAAAAATGTTTTTTTAAAGTATATAAAACCTAAAGCGACAAAAAGGAAAAACGAATTAGCATCTTATGTAGCTCGTCATTACGATTGTAGTTTAGGGGAGGCGGATGAATACATTTCTCTCTTAGGCAAAGGAGTAACAAATTTACTCTTCCAACAAGGATTAAGTGATAAGGAAATTAAAAAATTGACTAAAAACTTAAGATGAAGAAACCAATTATAGGGTTCACAGCAGGTAATTTTGATCTGCTTCACCCTGGTTATATTTACACATTTGAAGAAGCAAAAAGACACTGTGATTACTTTATTGTATTTCTTCAAAGTGATCCCTCTCTGCACAGAAAGTCAAAATATAAACCTGTAATACCAATCTACGAAAGGTATAAAACTCTAATGTCAATTAAATACATTGATGAGGTTCAAATGTACCAATCTGAAGAAGAATTATTTGAACTAATTAAATTTTTTAAATGTGATGTTAGAATATTAGGTGATGACTACATCAAATTTAGAAAACCAGAAGGATTTACTGGAGATGATCTTGATGTTAAAGTAGTTTATACCACTAGAAGTCATGGTTGGTCAACTACCAGAATTAAAGACATGATCACTAAACAAACCATTAAACAAAACCCAGATATACTAAAAAATGGAAAATAAAACTATTGAACAATTATATAAAAAATATCCTACGATAGCTAAATCTTTTGAAGATTTTCAAGCTGAACAATTTGAACTATTTGCTAAAAAACAACTTGATTATGGAGTTGGTAACATCGCTCTAGGTGGAGATTTAGATAATAAAGATGATAATGATCTATCTATTTTAGGTATTTGGATCAGATGTAATGATAAGTTAAACAGAATAAGAGAATTACTTAAAAATAAGGCTAATTGGGTAGAAGGAGAAGGTTTAGCAGATTCATTTATGGACCTTTCCACTTATGGTATTATAGCTCAAATGGTTGCCAGTGGAAAATGGAAAAGGTAATTAATGAAAAAACCTTGGTTTAAAGATTATAAGCAAGTTCGCTTAAATAGAATTTATAGTTTATTTGGTTTAAGTTGGTTTAAGAATAAAAATATTCTTGATCTAGGTTGTGCCCATGGTGATATAGGTCTTGATTTATATTCTTTAGGAGCTAATGTTACCTTTTCTGATGTTAGAGAAGAACATTTAAATTCAGTAAAATTAAAATACCCAGAAGCTAAAACTATAAAATTGGATCAAAATACTAAATATAGCTTAGATCAAAATTATGATTTAGTTTTACATTTAGGTTTATTACATCATTTAGAAAATTGGCAACAAGATTTGGAGTGTATAACTAAATTTACTAACTTAATGGTATTAGAGGTAAGGGTGTTCCCACATGAATTAAAGGAGCCTTTTGTTTATACTAACGAAGAATTTAACCATAATAATCCATATAATGGTATAACTAATAAGTTAGGTATCTTTGATGAAAAACATTTACAAAATCATTTAACTGATTTAGGTTGTAAGTACTTACAAATTGATACCCCAGAAATGTCTTTACCTTTTATTTTAGATGTAAATAACCATTATATTAAACATATCTTTGGTTGGTCTAAAAATGATAATTTAATTGAAGAAATTAATGAAAATGATTTTACAATCTCTAATCATTTTAGAAGAATGTATTTAATAATTAAATAATGGTTAAAAAACAATTACCTCCTTTAGTTACATCTATTAAAAGCCATAAGTTACAAGAAATCAACTATGCCTATCAAAAATCCATTTCATATAGCCAGATGTCTATGTTTAATAAATGTCCTAAACAATGGCAACTACAATATAGAGATGGTCATATGGAAAACACTTCTAATGTCCATACGGTCTTTGGAACTGCTATGCATGAAACTCTCCAAAATTGGTGTGATGTAGCTTTTAATCAAAGTGTTACTGCAGCTAATAAAATAAATTTATTAGATTATTTTTGGGAAGCATTTTTTAAGGACGCTAAGAAGAATTTAACTAAAGCTTTACCCAAAGAGGAATTTTTAGCTGTTGAAAATGATGTGCCTACCATATTAGATTATTTTACCAAAAATAATGGTTGGATTTTTAGTAGAGGGAATAAAAAAGGAGGCAAATGGACTCTGGTTGATATAGAATTACCAGTTGTACTTTCACCTAATTTTAATTACTCAAATGTGGTATATAAAGGATATTTAGACTTAGTATTTTATCATGAGCGTTCTAATCAAATTAAAATTATAGATATAAAAACATCTACTAAAGGGTGGAATAAATGGCAAAAGAAAGATGACTCAAAACAGGCTCAACTATTATTATATAAAAAATTCTTTATGGAACAATTTAATATTCCTATGAATAATATAGAGGTTGAATTTATAATTTTTAGTAGACAAGCCAAGGAAAACCCTTATAGTGGGGCTAAAACCCATGTTGAAACATTTAGTAGTTTTGCCCAAGGTAAAAATAAAATAAATAAAGCCTGGAAACAATTAAATAATTTCATTATTGAATGTTTTGAAACTAATGGTAAATATAAAGATAAAGAATATGAAGCTAAACCTGACAAATGGGGTTGTACATTTTGTCCTTTTAAGGATAATAAACTCCTATGTGAAGTAGGTGTATCTTCTTAAATCCGTATATATTTATGAGTATAACCAAATTAATATAATATGCAAAAGCAAGATATGACACTTACTAGTGTCAAAATACCTAGCGAGTTATTTGAAGAATTTAAAGTTGATTGTGTAAGAAGAAAGTTTTCATTTCAAAAACTTGCCACTCGTGCTATCTTTTTGTATCTTACTGATGATGATATCAGAAGAAGAATCACGAACCAAACAAGTGTAGAGTTATAAATTTAATATATGAACAATAAGTTTAGATATCTTCCTAAAGAAAAAAGGAAGAAAATATTACTTGTTACTGATGACATAAGAGTTCATTCTGGAGTAGGTAATATTGGTAAAGAAATAGTTGTAGAAACTTGTCACCATTTTAATTGGGTCCAAATTGGAGCTGCTATTAAACATCCAGATATAGGTAAAAAAATAGATGTTAGTGCGGATACTAGAAAAATGAGTGGGGTAGATGATGCTGAGGTTTTTATTTATCCTTCAAATGGCTATGGTGATCCTACTTTATTTAGAAACATTATAAAACAGGAAAAACCTGACGCAATGTTTTTAATTACTGATCCTAGATATTTTATGCATATCTGGCAAATGGAAAATGAGATAAGAAAGGATATGCCTATTATTTATCTTAATATTTGGGATGATTTACCTGCACCTCAGTACAATGAAACATATTATGAGTCCTGTGATGCTCTTTTAGGTATATCTAAACAGACAGTTAATATAAATAAAATAGTTCTTGGGGATAAAGCTAAAAATAAAATTATTAGATATGTTCCTCATGGTAGAAATACTGATCATTTTTTTCCTATTACTAAGGACCATAAGGACTATAAAGGTTTACAAGATTTTAAAAATTTCTTTTTTAAAGGTGAAGAAAAAGATTTTGTTGTATTATTTAACTCTAGAAATATTAGACGTAAATCTATCCCTGATTTAATGCTTGCTTATAGAGCATTCTTAGATGAATTACCTAAAGCTAAAGCTGATAAATGTTGTTTAGTTTTACACACTGAAAAATCTGCTGATCCAGGTACTAATCTAGAAGTTGTAGCTGAATATCTATTTGAAGATTATCCTAAATCTGTTATATTTTCAGAACAAAAATTATCTGAACAACAGTTAAACTGTTTATATAATATGGCTGATGTTACCGCATTAATGTCTTCTGCTGAAGGATGGGGGTTAGCATTAACTGAATCTTTACTTACAGGTACCCCTATTATGGCTAATGTAAATGGTGGTATGCAAGATCAAATGAGATTTGTAGATGATAAGGGTGAGTGGTTTACACCTTCTGCTGATATACCTTCTAACCATAGAGGTACTTTTAAAGAGCATGGTGAATGGGCATTCCCAGTTTTTCCTAATAATAGATCTATTCAAGGTTCTCCTCCTACACCTTATATTTTTGATACTCGTGTGGCTTGGGAGGATATTTTTTATATGTTAATGGATATTTACACTACAACTCCAGAAGAAAGAAAAAGAATTGGTATGGAAGGATATAAATGGGCTACTGGTGATGAAGCAGGTTTCACTTCTATTCATCAAGGAAAAAGAGTTATTGAAGCTATAGATGATTTGTTTGATATTTGGAAGCCAAGAGCTAAATATGAATTTTTAAATACTAAATTTCATAATAGTAAAAGAACATTAAGACATAAATTAATATATTAATGAAAAAACCTACATTTTTTATAAGTTGTCCTATAGATACTTACTCTGGTTACGGTGCTAGAAGTAGAGATTTAGTTAAGGCTATAATTGAATTAGATAAATTTGATGTTAAAATTATGCCTCAAAGATGGGGTGAAACACCTTGGAATTTTTGTACTGACCATAAAGAATGGAGTTTCTTAAATAAACATTTTATTCATAAACTAGAATATCAACCTGATATTTGGATGCAAGTTACTATTCCTAATGAATTCCAACCAGTTGGTAAATTTAATATAGGTTGCACTGCTGGTATGGAAACTAATGTTTGTAACCAGGAATGGATCAAAGGTTTAAATAGAATGAATTTTAATATTGTTTCATCAAATCATTCTAAACACGTATTTAATGATTCAGTTTGGAAAGAGGTTCATAATCAAACTAAACAAGAGATGATGGTTAAGTTAGATAAGCCTTTAGAAGTATTGTTTGAAGGTTTTGATACTGATAAATTTAAAGTTGTTAAAGGCAAAGATATAAAAGAAATCAAACTAACAGAACTCCAAGAGTCATTTGCATTTTTATTTGTAGGTCACTTTATTGCTGGAAATGATAAAGTAAATGATGACAGAAAAAATGTTCATGGTTTGATTAAATCTTTTTTAGAAAATTTTAAAGGTAAAAAGAAAAAACCTGCTCTAATACTTAAAATGTCTGGTTCAGGAGCTTCTTACACTGACAGATATAGAATGTTAGAAAAAATAGATCAGGTTAAAAAAGAAGTTGGTGGTGATAACTTACCTAATATTTACCTACTTCATGGTGAATTATCAGATGAAGAGATAAATGAATTATATAACCACCCTAGAGTAAAAGCTATGATTAGTTTAACTAGAGGAGAAGGTTTTGGCAGACCATTACTTGAATTTACTCAAAGTAAAAAACCTATTATTGCTTCTGGTTGGAGTGGTCATACTGACTTTTTAGATAAAGAATTATCTATTTTACTACCTGGTAAATTGAAAAAATTAGATCGTACCTCAGTAAATAAATGGTTCATAGAGGATGCACAATGGTTTGATGTTGATCTTAATGCTGCTAAGATGGCTATGAATTCTGTTTATAATGATTATGACAATTGGTTAATTAAAGCTAAAAAACAGGGTACTTTAAATAAAGAAAATTTTTCATTTGATAAAATGAAAGATAGAATTCTTGAGATATTTACTAATCAGAATGTACCATTAGAGGTAGCTTCCAAAGTAAAATTTCAAGTACCTACATTAAAGAAAAAAGATGATGGTATTAAAAAATTACCAAAATTAAAATTACCTACAATTAAACCAACTAGTGGAAATGAGTAAATTTGATGATTTAGTAACATGTAAAAGATGTGGTAGTGATGCTTGCTATAAACAAGAGGTAAGTGAGGAAATAACTAATTACCAATGCATGGGTTGTGGATTTCAAACCAATACCCTAATGACTGAGGATAATAAATTCTATCAGGAACAAATAGAAGTTTTACCTGAACTTTATAAAGATATACTTCACAAAGATGAAGATGGAATTATTTGGATGCCATCTACAACTAACATACCTGACAAAGGATTAGTATTTGTCACTGGAACTTCAGCTGAAGATTGGCAATGGGCTGGAGTAAAAATAGCTATTGTAGATGATAAGCCAAAAATGGATATGAAAACAATGCAAAAGTTTTCTGAGAGGGATTACATGGAAGCTTTAGATTATATAGGTGTATTTGAAAAAAAAGATGAAAATTAGTTACGCAATCACTGTTTGTGATGAAAAAAAAGAAATTAAACGTTTAGTAGATTTCTTACTTCACCATAAACGTCCAAATGATGAGGTTGTAGTTTTATTTGACCAAAAAAATGGTAATGAAGAAATTGCTACCATGTTAACTAAGTTAAACAAATTACCTAATTTTCAAATGTGGAGAGGATTTTTTGATGGGCATTTTGCAGATTGGAAAAATAAACTTACTGAATACTGTTCTGGAGATTATATATTTCAGATTGATGCTGATGAAGAAGTTACTGAAAAATTTATTACTGAATTACCTACAGTTCTTGAGGTAAATGATGACGTAGAAGTTTTTAGAATTCCTAGAGTTAATAAGGTTAATGGTTTAACTAAAGAACATATCCAAAAATGGGGTTGGCAAGTAGGACCTCAAGGTAGAGTTAATTGGCCTGATTATCAATGGCGAATTTGGAAAAATAAAAAAGATATTAAATGGCAAAATAAAGTTCATGAAGTTCTAGTTGGTCATAGTAATTACACAGACCTACCAGCTATAGAAGAATGGGCTTTAATTCATATAAAAGATATTAAAAAACAAGAAAAACAAAATAACTATTATAGTACATTAACATGAGAGAAGAAATATTAAATAGTTTAAATGAAGCTGGTATTTGTGTTGTACCTAATTTTTACTCTAAAGAATTTTGTGAACAAGCAGTAGCTGATATTGAAGATGGATTAGTTAAATTTAAAGATAAAGTCCAATCATCTGAAAGGGAAGGTACATCTGGTGATTATAGGTTATTCAAAATGGAAAATCAATATGAAACCGGTAAGGTTTTTGCTAATGAACAGCTTTTTATAGATGTACTTAATGAATATTGTGGTCAAGCAATGAAATCTCATTTTGTTTTAGGTGGTAAGGTTCAACATAATGAAGATAAAATTACCAACAGTGGAGGTGGTTGGCATAGAGATAATAGAATGCGCCAATTAAAAACCATAGTTTATTTAACTGATGTTAATGAGAAGAATGGTCCTTATCTATTTTTACCTCATAGTGATAAATTTGATTTACCTACCAGAGATGGAGTTGGTAAAGTTACTAGATACGAAGATAAAGTTATAAATGAATTTTGTAAGGATAATGATTTAGATCCCTTTTTATGTACTGGTGAAAAAGGTACTGTTATATTTACTGATACTTCTTTTATTCATAGAGGTTCAAATATAGAGGAAGGTATTAGGTATTCTTACACTAATTATTATTTTGAAGATAACCCCATGAGATACAAATTGACAGAAGATAATTGGGGTAGTTATTTTATTTAATGGCGTTAATATTAAAAAAACCTACTGATAAAGCTAAAGGTATAGCTGTTTTTACTCATAAAGAATGGCCTTGGCTTTTAAAAAATCAACTTCCTTTTCTTGAAGAGTTAGATAAATCCTTCTTATTAGGTTGGAATCAAGGCACTTTTATAGAAGCTATGACTTTACCTCCTATTATTAAGTTTGCTTTTACAAGTAACAACATGATAGGCACTTATAATGATAACGGGGTAACTGAGATATTTCCTTACTGTGATAGAAATTTTTTACTTAAAGAATTTAAAAATTTAAAAATACAAGAAAAATATTTTGACTTTATCTGTGTTTCAAGAGCTATTAAATGGAAAATGGTTCCATCACTTTTAGAAGCCTTTAGGCAAATATTAGATACAGGTAGAAAGTTTAAAGCTTTATTAGTTATTCCTAAAGCTCAAAATGAAGATTCTAATGGTGCAGATGATGTAGTTAATCTATATCAGAATTTATTTAACCATGAAGAAAGAAAAGATATTGTTTTAAATCGTTTATCTTCTGAATTAGGTTTTATGGGTATGTCTCCTAAAATGATAAATTTTTTGTATAATAATTCTAAAGTTTCTTATATAGGATCCAAATCAGAGGGTACTTGTAGAGCAGTGCATGAAGCATTATTGGGTGGTTGTAAGATAGTTTATTACAAAAATCATAAAGGTGGTTTAGTGGATTATTTAAATGACAGAAACAGTGTAAGTTACGAAGATCATTCTAAGTTAACTGATTCTTTAATTAAAGCTCTAGATTCTTATAATCATGACACTGAAAAAATAGATGATTATGATTATCTATTAAGTGAAAGACATACTATTGATAAATTAAAGGAGGTATTTGAACCTTTATACAAAAAATATGGTATGGAATTTGATGGTGAATTTATTAACCATGATAATTTATCCAATAGACTACCAGCTCACTATTTAGACGTACCTTGGTTTAAAGATGGTAATGGTATAACCGCTGATATTGAAAATGATAAACAATTAGAAAGTTTTATAAATTATATAAATGAAATCTGTAGTAAGTGAAGAACGAAAAAAGTATGATAAAGTTCATACTGATTCTGAATATGGATGTGGTCCTAGACAAGTGGATGATTTAAAAGATCTTAAATTACCATTTTCTAAACGCTTTAGAGAAGTTATTGAAGAAAATGATACTGCTTTAGATATAGCTTGTGGAGGTGGTACTGTTTTAACTTATGTTGATGAGTTAGGTATTACTCCTACTGGTGTGGACATTAGTAAAAATGCTGTATCTAAAGTAAATAAAAAATTTGATACTTATGTAGCTAGTGCTAGTGAATTACCATTTGAAGATGAAGTCTTTGATGTATCTTATTTTTTAGATGGAATGGAACACGTACCTGTAGAAATAGAAGATAGTGCTTTAAATGAATCTTTTAGAGTGGCTAAAAAGTATGTTTGCCATGCAGTTGCTTTAGTTGCTAGTTCTTTTAATGGTGTTGCCCTTCACCCTAACTTAAAAACTTATGATGAATGGAAAGAAAAATTTGATTTGGTAGCTGAAAAATTTGGTTTTGAATTAGATATGGAACATTTTAGAAATGATACCATTCACGTTATATATAAAAAGAAATGAAAATATTTGTAGACATTGATGAAACTATCTGTTTTTATGGTGATGTAAGAGAATATCCTTTTGCTGAACCTAACTTGGAAAACATAAAAAAAATTAATAAATTGTACGATGATGGTAATGAGATTACCTATTGGTCAGCTAGAGGTTCAGCTACTGGTTTAGATTGGACTGAACTTACTAAAAGTCAATTAGATAAATGGGGTTGTAAATATCACCATTTTAGTGTTGGAGAAAAACCATCTTATGATTTATTAATTTGTGACAAAACAAAACGTATAGAAGAAATATGAGTACATTTATAATTGCAGAAATAGGAATCAACCATAATGGTGATTTAGATATAACTAAAAAGTTAATTGACAATGCTGCTTTAGCAGGTTGTGATGCTGTTAAGTTTCAAAAACGAACAGTTGAAGACGTTTATTCACCTGAAGAATTAGACGTTCATAGGGAAAGTCCTTGGGGAACAACCAATAGACAACAAAAAAACGGTTTAGAATTTAGTTTAGAGGATTATCAAGAAATAGATCGTTACTGTAAAGAGAAAAAAATTGAATGGTTTGCTTCCGCTTGGGATTTAAAAAGCCAAGAGTTTTTAGGTCAATTTGATTTAAAATATAATAAAGTTGCTTCTGCAATGTTAACAGTAACACCATTAGTTGAAGCTATAGCTAAACAAGGTAGATATACTTTTATTTCTACTGGTATGAGTACTATAGAAGAAATAGAATCAGTAGTTAAAATATTTAGAAAATACAATTGCCCATTTGAATTAATGCATTGTGTATCTACTTATCCAATGAAAGATGAGGATGCTAACCTAACCATGATGCAGACATTAAGAGAAAAATTTAGCTGTAAAGTTGGTTACTCAGGTCACGAGGAAGGATTACAGATTTCTTTAGCGGCTGCAGCTATGGGTGCTTCTAGTATTGAAAGACACATTACTTTAAATAGAAACATGTATGGTTCTGATCAAAGTGCTTCTATTGAGCCAGTAGGGTTATTAAGATTAGTTAGAGATATTAGAATTATAGAAAAAGCATTAGTATCTCAACCTAAAGGTATTTTACATGCTGAAATTCCTATTAGAGAGAAATTAGCATTTCCTTATTGGGTTAAAAAATAATGAATATAATAGCTATCATACCAGCTAGAGGTGGTAGTAAAGGTATACCAAATAAAAATCTTTTAAATGTTAATGGTAAACCCTTACTGTGGTACACATTACATAGAGCAAAACAATCTAAATACTTAAATAATATTTATGTTTCTTCTGATAGTAAGAAAATTGGTCATTATGCTTTAGATAATGGTGCTAGTTGGGTTTTGAGACCTAAAAAAATATCTGGTGATACAGCTGCTTCTGAATCAGCTATACATCACACTGTAAATAAATTACCTAAAAAACCTGATTTAGTTGTATTTTTACAAAATACTTCTCCTTTAAGAGATAGGTTAGACATAGATAAATGTATAGAACATTTATTAGAAAATGATTTAGATTCTGTTTTTAGTGGTGCAATTGCACCTGATTATTTTCTTTGGTCTAAGAAAAATGGTGTTTTGCATGGTCTTAATCATGACTATAGACAAAGAGAAAGAAGACAAAATAGAGGTGATCAGTACATTGAAAATGGTTCAATTTATGTTTTTAAAACCGATTTATTTCTTAATAAAGCTAATAGGATAGGTGGTAAGAAAGACGTATATTTAATGAAACCTTGGACTATACATGAATTGGATTCATTAGATGACCTAGAGTTAATAGAATTTTATTTAAAGAATAAATGGAAAGATTAGTTTATTTTAATGGTGAGTTTGTTCCTGAAAGTCAGGCAAAAATATCTATTTATGATTCTGCTTTAATGTTTGGAGATATGATATTTGAAATGACAAGATCGTTCAATAAAGAACAATTTAAATTAAGAGAACATTTAGAAAGATTATATGCCTCTGCTAAATTTATTGAGTTAGATATTCCAATGTCTATATCAGAAATGGAAGAATGTGTATATCAAACCATAGAGAAAAATGAACCTATGTTTAATGATGATGATGAACATAGAGTTATGATTGATATTACTAGGGGTACACTTGGAATTTATCAAGACATAGTTGGTGTTAGTAAAGGTGTTAACATCATAATAGCTGATTTTCCATTAAGATGGACTGTTTCCAGTATGGGACATTTATTTGACAAAGGAATAAATGCTGTAATAACATCTCAAAGAGCAATTCCATCTAGGTATTTAGATCCTAAGATTAAAAATAGAAGTAGATTACATTATTTAATGGCCAATATTGAAGCATCTAAATTTAAAGGTGAAGATAATTGGGCTTTATTATTAGATGATGAGGGATACATTTCAGAAGGTACTGGTGATAACTTCTTTATTATAAAAGATGGTGTTGTAATAACACCTTATGGTAGAAATATTTTAAGAGGTGTATCTAGAGATTATATTTTTGAATTATGTAATCAATTAGATATTCCTTGCATTGAAAAGAATATAGAAAGGTATGATGTAATAAATGCTGATGAGGCATTTATGACTGGAACCCCATTTTGTATACTACCAGTTACTCATTTAGATAGTATTCCTATAGGATATGGTAAGGTTGGTCCTATTTATTCCGCTTTACTTTCTAATTGGGGTAAAAATGTAGGTTTAGACATTAAAAAACAAATCCAAAATTACTCTAAAAATGATACTACTAAAGGAGTTACACCTTACAACTTTAAAAAATGAAATTAGGTATTATTCAAGGTAGATTATCCCCACCTGTAGAGGGATTTCAAGAAACACCAGCTAACTGGAAAAAGGAATTTGAGTTACTACCAAAACTGGGGTTAAATCATATTGAATGGGTTGTTACTAAAAAATCATTTGCAACTAATCCTTTATTTACTCAAGATATATCAGATTATACTGATAATATTTCTGCTATTTGTGCTGATAATATAATTGATCCTAATTTTTATAAAGGTGACTATTTAGAAACTAATTTAGGTAAAATTTGCCATTATGCTTGGCAATATAAAATAAATAACATAGTAATACCTTTACTTGAGGAATCTTCAGTTGTTAATTTTACTAAAAAAGTATTATTTAAACAACAATTATCTTATTATTCTAGAAAATATTCAGATATTAATTTTATACTTGAAATTGAATCTGATGTAATAATTGCAAGAGAACTTGCTGATCTGGCATCTAATATTTACCTTGTATATGACACAGGTAATTTAACTACCTTAAAAGTAGATCATGAATATTACATTAATATGTCAAGTGATAAAATTGCTAATGTTCACTTAAAAGATAGAGTCAAAGGTAAAACTACTACTGTTGAACCTGGTGAAGGTGGAACTAATTTTGATTCTATATTTAAAACACTTAATAAAAATAACTATAGTGGTTTATTTACATTACAAACTGCTAGAGGTAAAGATGGTGATGAAATTGAAACTATTAAAAAACATATAAATTATTTTAAACAATATGAATAATTATTTTGATCTTACAGGTAAAACCGCACTTATTACAGGTGGAGGTGGTTTATTAGGGCCTAAACATGCTGAAGC
>CEVG01092629.1_pt1 | contig 19652 bp, 29 predicted proteins | sample 356511 | NCBI WGS metagenome assembly CEVG01 (sample SAMEA2623426, study PRJEB7988) | marine metagenome | biome: marine biome (ENVO:00000447); feature: surface water layer (ENVO:00002042); material: "saline water (ENVO:00002010), including plankton (ENVO:xxxxxxxx)" | depth 5 m | reverse complement strand
TCCTTGTTATATCAAAGACTCGGTAAGTCGTTAAACTAGCCCTGGTCGGAGTGTTATTTCAAATCAAATATGTTTAACCTGGGTATTCATGGTTCTCACAATGCAACACTTGCATTGTCTTATGGAGATGATATTTTAGAGGTAGTGGAACTTGAGAGATTTATTTCTCACAAGAATGCTGCCCTATATTTTTATGAGAAACCTGTTCATGCAATTAATTATGTGTGGCAGATCAGTGAATACTTCAAAAGAAAATATGATTTTGAATTTTATGATGTAATTTGTATTAACTCTATGCCTGAAGAAGTCTTTCCTTGGAAAGACGTATTCGGTGATACTACGATTGAGTATTGTGATCATCACGTTGCTCATACATGTAGTGCCTTTTATCAGTCACCATATCAAGAAGCATTAGTTGTTTCATTTGATGGTGGTTCAGATGAAGGTTTCTTCAATGTATATACCATAAAGAGAGGTGAAGACCCTGTAAAAATTTACGAAGGGGAAAAAGACTACGCAGTCTCTTATATGACACCAGCAAACTTCATTCCTGCTATTCGTAATGAGCAGGATATTTACCAAGGTAATTTAGTTTATCCTGGTAAATTAATGGGATATGTTGGTTATGGTAATTATCGTAAGGATCTTGCTGAAAAGTTAATTGAATTCTATGAATCAAATACTTATGATGATGTTCCAGATGCTGTCTGTAGATTTGTAAATAAGTTTTTTGAATCACCAGAATGGTCTCAGAACTTTGGATTGCAGGATGCACAAGACATTGCAACAACAAATCAAATTGTATTTGAGAAGTTGTTCCTAGAAGAGATACAACCATTCTTAGATAAGTATCCAGATTTACCTCTGATCTTAACTGGTGGTTGTGCTTTGAATATCATCAATAACACCAGCCTAGCAAGAGAACGTAAGGTTTTCGTTCCACCAAATCCTAGTGATTGTGGTATTGCATTGGGTGCATTATTATTCCTCATCAAACCAAGACATCAGGTTGATATCACTTATTCTGGATCACCCGTGTGGGACAGGATGGAGATTGGTAGATACTTGCATGAAAGGGAAGATGCACAAGACATCTCTGCAAAAGAAGTTGCAAAGATTATCCATGATGGTGGTATTGTAGGTGTGGTTCGTGGAGGATCTGAGCATGGTCCTAGGGCACTTGGGAATAGAAGTCTCCTATGTGATGCAACTAATCCCGATATGAAAGATATTATGAATCTTGATGTAAAAAATCGAGAACCATGGAGACCTTTCTCTCCAATCGTAAGACTTGAAGATTTAAACAAGTATTTTGATTGGGAAAAAGAGTCTAGACATATGACCTTCTCACCAGAAGTAAGACCAGAGTATCGTGAATTATTATCTTCTGTTACTCATGTAGACGGAACTGCAAGAGTTCAGACAGTTACAAGAGACCAGAATGAATATATCTACCAGATTTTGGGTGAACTAGATACTATGTCTGGTCATGGAGTTCTACTCAACACTTCTTTTAATGTGGCAGGAAAGCCAATCTTGAACACATATAAGGAAGCATTTGAAGTCCTTGACACGAAACCCATAACTGGGTTAGTTCTAGAAGATTTCTATTTTCCAAAATGACTCACGTAACAAAACCATGGGGTTGGTACAAAGATCTTGAAAGACATCATAATATGGTGATCAAAAAGATTTATGTCAAACCTTTTCAAAAAATCTCTCTACAAAAACATGCTCATAGAGATGAGTTCTGGTATATTCTTTCTGGTATTGGAAGTGTGCAAATTGGTAACACTCATCGATTAGCACATCAAGGTGAAACCTTTAGTGTTGGTAGAGGTGAAGTTCATAGAATTACTGCACATGCTGATGGTGTTACTCTCTTAGAAGTTCAAGAAGGTGAATGTAAAGAGGATGATATTGTCCGTTTAGAGGATGATTATGATAGAGTCACGGATGGACTGTAACAGAACTGGTGGAGTCAATTGACCCTATTAGGTTTCTTGTTTCCTCAAAAAAACAAGTGGCGAGCCTGCAAGACCCAGAGGGAATTTTTCCCTCTTTTTTTATTCTAAATATTACATGACGTTCAAATCTAATTAAAATGGCATACAAAGGAACAGCAGCAAAGTCTGCAAGTGGTGCATCTATGTCAAAGTATGACGTAGAAGTCGAAGCAAGACTTAAGAAACTTGAAGCAGGAGCACATCAACATGCTGATGATGCTGCAGCAAAGGTTGAAGAAAGACTAGCTGCTTTGGAAGCAAAAGCACACACACCTTGCGGTGGTGGTGGTAAAGGTGCTAAACTAGATGCAGCAGCACTTCCAGCAGTAGCACCTAGAAAGACGACTCCTGCACAAGGAAGAATCGACGCACTAGAAGCAAGACTTGAGGCACTGATTGCACAACTTTCCTGATGACTTATGTCAATTGAATTGATTCCTTTATTTTCTGTCCCTGTTATTAAGTTTAAGTTTAGCAAGCATAATAAGTATAACTTCCCAACCATCGAAAGGAAAGAACGTATTCCTGATGGTTGGGAAGTTTCGCTTAATAGTTCATATCCTTGTATCGAAGATGACGATCCATACATTTTTCCTGAGACTAGGGATTGTATAGAACGTGATCTATTTTCTGATGTTCAGGCAGTATTAAAACGTCTTGGAATCTCTTACAAGGGTGCTTACTTTACAGACACTTGGTATAATGTATATCATGATGATCAGGGTCAAGAACCCCATGATCATTTGTTAAATGCTGGAGAACCTAATTCTTATTGGTCTGGCATTTACTATAATCGTGGAGCATCTCCTACAAAGTTTCATAATGCACATAGATATATGAAACTTTGTATGCCACCTGACATACATCCAGATTCACCCATTGGTGAAATGTATGCTGACATGCATGATCAAGAAGTTGAGGATGGGGATGTAATTTTATTTCCACCTTGGTTGGTTCATGAAGTGGTTCCAGACAAAACTAGGACTGAGATGAGATTGACATTTACATTCAACGTGGGATATAATCATGAGTGATACAAAGAAGAAAATGAAGACAGCATTAATTACTGGTATTACTGGGCAAGATGGTTCATATCTTGCTGAGTTACTCCTTGAGAAAGGATACATGGTTCATGGTATTGTTCGGAGAGCATCTCTGATTAATACCTATCGTATTGATCATATCTTTGATCATGAACGGGTTAAGTTGCATTATGGTGATCTAACTGATTCTGCCAACATTGTTCATATTCTTCAACAATGCCAACCAGATGAGATCTATAACCTTGCTGCACAGAGTCATGTGAAAGTATCTTTTGAGATGCCTGAGTATACTGGTAATGTAGATGGTCTTGGTACACTTCGTATCCTTGAGGCAGTCCGTATTCTGGGTATGGAGAAGAAGTGTCGTATCTATCAGGCATCAACGTCTGAGATGTATGGACTGGTTCAGGAGACACCACAGACAGAGACTACACCTTTCTATCCACGTTCTCCATACGGTTGTGCAAAGGTATATTCCTATTGGGTTACGAAGAACTATCGTGAGTCTTATGGGATGTATGCTTGCACTGGTATTCTGTTCAATCATGAGTCACCTCGTCGTGGTGAGACCTTTGTAACTCGTAAGATTTGTCGTGGTCTATCACGCATTTCTGTTGGAGAGCAGAAGGTTCTACAACTTGGCAACTTGGATGCAAAACGTGATTGGGGACATGCAAAAGATTATGTTCGTGCTATGTGGTTGATGCTACAGCAGGATGAACCTGATGATTTTGTAATTGCTACAGGTAAGCAGTATTCAGTTCGTGAATTTGTAGAGAAGGTTGCTCCTTACTTTGGAATTACGATTGAATGGGTTGGTGAAGGTGATGATGAAATTGGTATGGACAAGCATTCCAAGAAAACAATTATTGCCGTCCATCCTAAATATTACCGACCTGCTGAGGTTGAAACTCTGCTTGGTGATGCCACCAAAGCAAAAGAGAAACTTGGTTGGGAACCTGAAATTTCTTTCGATGAACTAATTGAGGATATGTGCATCTATGGACAGTAATTCTAAAATTTGGCTTACGGGTCACAATGGTCTTGTAGGATCAGCAATTGACAGAAAGTTAGAGGCAGAAGGATATACTAATATTATTCGTTCTCATCGAGACGTTGATCTTAGATACTATGATCAAGTAAGATCTTTTATGGGTCACGTGAAACCAGATTATGTTATCTGTGCTGCCGCTAAAGTTGGTGGTATTATTGGGAACAGAGATTATAAAGCAGATATCATTTGGGATAACCTGATGATCCAAACGAATCTAATTGATCTAGCATGGGACTTTAATGTTAAAAAACTTCTTTTCCTTGGATCATCATGCATTTACCCAAAACATGCACAGATTCCAATTAAAGAAGAATCTCTTCTGACTGGTCCTCTTGAACCAACGAATGATGCCTATGCAATTGCAAAGATTGCAGGTATCAAGATGTGCCAGTCATATCATGAGCAGTATGGATGCAACTTTATCAGCGCAATGCCCTGCAATCTATATGGTCCTGGTGATAATTTTCATCCAGAAAAATCTCATGTTCTCCCTGGAATGATTCGTCGATTCCATGAAGCAAAAGAACAAAATCTACCAACAGTAACTTGTTGGGGTGATGGTTCACCACTTCGTGAGTTCCTGCATGTAGATGATCTCGCAGATGCATGTGTATATCTGATGAACAATTATGATGATCCGCAGAAAATTATTAACGTTGGATCTGGAATTGAAGTCTCTATCAAGGAACTGGCAGAAACTATTGCTGATGTGGTAGGATATAAGGGTCTTATTATGTGGGACACCGAAAAACCAAATGGAACCATGCGTAAAGTGATGGATGTTTCTAGAATGAAAGCAACTGGTTGGGAACCAACGATTGGTTTGCGTGAAGGTATTGAGGCTACATATGACTGGTTCATTGAATCTCAGGGTTCAATTCGAGGCATAGGAAATACTATTGCCGATAAAGTAGACGATATTGAGGATGAAGTACAAGAAATCCTCAATAAAAATAAGTGTAATGGATGTGGAGACTGGCCAGTATGAAGACAGCATTAGTATGTGGAGCAGGTGGCTTTATTGGAAGTCACATGGTTCGTCGTCTCAAAAAAGAAGGGTATTGGGTTCGTGGTGTTGATCTAAAGTATCCAGAGTTTTCAGAAACAGAAGCAGATGAGTTTATCATTGGTGATTTAACTGATGATGCATTAGCATTGAACGTTTGCAATCGTTCTTTTGATGAGATCTATCAGTTTGCTGCTGATATGGGTGGTGCAGGTTATCTCTTTACAGGTGAGAATGATGCAAATATTATGCATAATTCCGTTCAGATTAATCTGAATATTCTAAGAGCAGCATCAATTACTTCAATCGACACTACAAAAATTTTCTATTCATCTTCTGCATGTGTTTATTCAGAACTCAACCAGGAGGATGTAGATCATATTGATACTTCAGAGGCAAGTGTATATCCTGCACTTCCAGATTCTGAGTATGGATGGGAGAAACTATTCAGTGAGAGACTTTTCTTTGCATTTGCAAAGCAGTATGGTCTAGATGTAAAGATTGCTCGTTACCATAATGTGTTCGGTCCTGAGGGCACTTGGACTGGTGGTAAGGAGAAAGTACCTGCTGCTATGTGCCGTAAGGTTGCAGAGGTTCCTGACGTTGGTGGTCATGTAGAAGTCTGGGGTGATGGTGAACAGACCAGATCTTTCCTATTCATTGATGAATGTATTGAAGCAACCTATCGTTTGATGCAATCTGATTGGAGTGGTCCAGTTAATATTGGATCTGAAGAGATGGTGTCTATCAATCAGTTGGTTGATATCGTTGCTGAAGTTGCTGGTAAACCAGTTCGTCGGGTTCATAAGATTGATGCTGATTGTATTGGTGTAAAGGCACGTAACTCTAATAATGATCTGATCCGTAAGATGCTAGAATGGGACTATACAATGTCCTTGAAAGAAGGTATTGAGATCACATACAATTGGATCAATCAGCAAGTTCAGGAGAGTGTTCCATGTTCCTAGTAGCAACTACAAGATCAGTATTATATGTTCGTGAAGATAATGTAATTACTCCTGTAGATCGTGGTAAAGGTCTTTACTATGGTCTAGCAAAAAGTTTCGGTAAGTATTATGTTGCTTGCCGCAATAGTGATCCAACTCATACCAACACTTTCATTCCACCAGAACAAGAGACTGGTGATATTATGGTCTTAGATAATAAACTAAGGTCTGAAGCAATTCTTCAACCAGAAGATTTTAAACTACAAGATCTACATGGTATTGGATTCTGGTCTGGTAAACTTCTTTGTACATCAAGTTATGGTGATTACATCGCAATCTATGATGGTGAGAAGTGGGATCGTTGGCAACCAATTCCACCAAGAAAGAACTGTAGTTATAGAGACAGTCATCATCTAAACACTGTCTACGGAACTGACAATCGTTTATACATCCTTGCACATAACTGGGATAACGGTAGTTATATTCTTGAGTTCGATGGTATTGGTCAACCACCAAGACAAATTCATACCAATATGGGTATTCAATGTCATGACTTGTGGGTATATAAGGGTGATGTATACACTCTGAGTTCTAAGGAAGGATGTGTAAGATCTACTGGTGGTTTTGTAAAAGATCTTGGTGGATGGGTACGTGGTTTTGCTCACGTAGATAATCACTTTTGGGTTGGTGTTTCACCTACAGCAAAAAGAAGTGATCGTGCATTTGGTGATGGTATCATCCGCAAGTACGATGAGGATTGGAATCAAGTTGGTGAACTTGTTTTGGAAGATGAAGGACAGGTTCTAGCAATTCTTGACATTGGACGTAAAGCATCAAACCCACAATTGGCAATGATATGAAGATTTATATTTGGGGTCACAAACTCCACGAACATACTCATAGTTACATTCATGCCTCATACTACAAGGCATTTGAATATCTTGGACATGAAGTTTATTGGATTGATCATCGAGATGATCCAAATATGTACGACTTCTCGGATTCTATTTTCTTTACAGAAAACTTTGTAAAGGGTGGAATGCCTCTTCGTAAGGATTGTAAGTACATTACTCACCACATTGATACTAAGTATCTAACTGATGCTGGTGTTCCTTACGAAAATGTTTTGAAGTTGGGGAACTATCTACCAAGTCTAGAGGTTCATGAGAAGGTAGATCATTTAGCATACTGGGATGAATCTACTCGCACTCTTTATCAAACTTGGGGAACAGACCTACTACCTCATGAAATTGATGAGGATAATCCTGCTAAGTTCAGTCACAGTAATAAGTCTCTGAATTATATTGGGATGCTGTATGAGCAAGGACCCTGGTGGGCGCAATCATTTGCAGATATCCTTTGGGAAAAGAAACAAGTTGAGTTTAAAGTCTTCACACAGAATGCATCGTTTGAAGAAAATCTAGAAATGATCAGGTCATCTTATCTCTGCCCCGATTTTAGAAGTGATTGGCACTTGCAATGTGGATACATTCCGTGTAGAATATTCAAGAATATCAGTTATGGTAGAGTAACTGGAACTAATTCACCATTTGTAAAACGTGCATTCGGTGATTATGTTGCATACGGTGGAACACCAGATACTCTGTTCTCAAATCTATTGGAAGCAGATGCTGGTGGAGATATTGATATTAGAGAGGCAATGCTTTTTGTCAAAGAAAATCATACATTCATTAACAGAGTTAACACTATCTTGAAGTTCTTATGATCGGTTTTAATCATCTAGGTCAGCACGGAAGACTTGGTAATCAAATGTTTCAATATGCTGCACTCCGTGGTATTGCTGCAGCACGTGGATATGATTTTGCAATTCCGCAATCTGATTTTGTGGATGAGTGGAAGGATCATCAATTGTTTGAAACTTTCAAGATGCCTCATTGTAAAAACCGTGGGTATCAACTTCAACCTGAATATTATCAGGAGAATCAGTTTCATTATGATCAGGCATATGTAGATAACTGTCCTGATCAGATATGTCTATTTGGATATTTCCAAACTGAAAAATACTTTGAAAATATTACTGACAGTATTAGGGAAGACTTTACTTTCCATGATGAGATTCTAGAAACTTGTCAGGAGTTTATTGAGCAAGTTGAAAATCCTATTGCACTTCATGTTCGTAGGACTGATTATGTTTCTAAAGCAGCAGATCATCCACCATGTAGTTCTGAATATTACCAAGAAGCATTGACTAAGTTTGATGCTGATCGTAATGTAATTGTATTCTCTGATGATTCTGAGTGGTGTAAAGAGCAAGAACTATTTGAGTCTGATCGATTCATGATTGCAGAAGGTAATGATAATCGTTATGATATGTGTCTGATCTCTCTTTGTGATGACTTTATTACTGCTAACTCCTCGTTCTCATGGTGGGGTGCTTGGTTGGCAAATCGTGGAACTGTAATCGCACCTTCTCGTTGGTTTGGTGACGGTGGATACACCGCAAAGAATGACACCCGTGATATTATTCCTGAGAGGTGGATCAAACTATGATTGATCTATCCGTTGCTATTCCTACCTATGAAATGAATGGTGTAGGACCAGATTACCTTAGAGAACTATTTGCAAGTATTGCAAAGCAAACATTCAAAAACTTTGAAGTTTGTATCTCAGATCATTCTAAGGATGATTCTACTCTAGAAGTATGTGAAGAGTATTCTCAAGACTTTACTATTCAATACTTCAAGAACGAAGAAGATCGTGGTAATGGACCAGCAAACACAAACTCAGCAGTTGAGATGTGTTCTGGTCAGTATACTAAACTTATCTTCTCCGACGATCTTTTCATCAATGAAAAGGCATTTGAGATGATTGTAAAAACCTTTGATGCTACTGAGTGTGATTGGTTGTTCAATGGTTTCAAACATACTTCTGACGGGAAAAACTTTGTAAGACCAATGGTTCCTCGTTGGACTGATATGATGTTGGAGGGTAGAAATCTTCTTGGTTCACCTTCTTGTGTTTCTTTTAGGACTGATAAATTCGTGGGATTTGATACAAAACTAAAACTGTTGATGGATACTGATTTCTATCATCGTATGCGTTGTGAGAATGGTGCTCCTGGATTGATTCAAGAGTATCTAATTGCTAATCGTGAACATGCTAATAGGATTAGTTCTTCTAGTGTTAATTACAACCATAGGTTTGAACACCCCGAAGGATCTTGGGTTGTAAATAAGGAAGAACTTGATTATGTTCTAGAGAAAAATAAAAATAACACATACTAAAATGAAAAAACTTGATTTATCCAATGCAACTTTTATTGTTCCAATCAGATTAGAATCTGCGGATCGACTGAGAAATGTAATTACAAGTCTGTGTTACATCCTTGCGAACTTTAAAACAAATGTAATTGTTCATGAAGTTGATTCCGAGTCTGTGTTTGCAGAAAGTGCTCTGCCACAGATTACGGAATTTCTTGATGGGGATGTAGGAGATCTTAAACACATTTTTGAGCAGTCTGATGCACCATCATTTCATAGACAGAGAGTTCTCAATGATATGATTATGATGTCAACTACTAAGGTGGTTGTGAATTATGACTGTGATGTTTTACTTCCTAGAGAAACATATCAACATGCATACGAAATCATCAATAATGATCATGCAGATGTAATCTATCCATATGGTGATGGTAATTGGCAGTATCAAGTTTTTGCGGATGATGAACTTGTTACGGAGTTCCTCACCAATGATTTTGACATGAAGATCCTAAATAAGAAGACTAAGGTATACATGTCTAAGTATGGTTTTTGTCAGTTCTTCAATAGAGATATTTACATTGAAGGTGGATTAGAGAATGAAAACTTCGTAGCATATGCTCCAGAAGATGTAGAAAGATATCATAGATTTACAACTCTTGGTTATAGGGTTGGCAGAGTTCCTGATTGGGTGTATCATTTGGAACATGCCAGAACTCCAAATTCATGGGTCAACAATCCACACATGCAAGAGAACAATGCTGAGTGGGAAAGGATACAGAAAATGCAACCTAATGAATTGAGAGAGTATATCGATAGTCAAGAGTATTATCAGAAAAGGTTATGTCAAACACAACAATCGCAGTAGTTACTTCGTCTATTGGAACGAATGATTTAATTACACCAGAGAAATGGTTGGATAAAGTTGACTACCATGCTTTCGTAGAACCACATAAACTATCAGTTGGTGACATGTGGCATCGACATGAGTATGTTAGTTTCTCACTAGATCCAAAATATAAGAATAGAAGGGATGCAAAGATCTATAAAGTCTGTCCACACTTGTTTCTTCCAGGATATGACTACTACATTTGGATGGACTCCACACATATTTTAGATGTAGATCCAGAAGAGTTGATTGAGGAACATTTAACAGGTTCTGAAATTGCAGTCTTCAAACATCCAGAGAGAGATTGTGTCTATGAGGAAGGAAATCTAGTCAAACAGATAGGATTTGATCATGCTAACTTGGTAGAAGATCAACTTGACTTCTATCGAGAGATGGAGTATCCTGAACACAATGGTTTATATGAACTTCCTGTAAGAATTCAAAAGAACAATGGTCGCACACAACAACTTGGTTTGATGTGGTGGGAACAGATTTGTATGTTCTCATCTAGAGACCAGATTAGTTTTCCTTTTGTTTGTAGTCAGTTAGGAATAAAACCAAACATTATTCCTGGGAGAGCAAATACTATCCGAGGAAACAAATATATACCACAAGTCGTAAGTTCTCATCACAGTCGAGTTGGATAATGTGTAGTTTTTTCTTTACTGATAAAGAAGTAAATGATTTTGATTATACAAATCATTACATGAGGTTCCGTGGTCCTGATGCCACAAATAGTATTCAAGTCAATGAGTATACAATTGCTCATAACATTCTCTCAATCACTGGTGATTTCACACCACAACCATTTGTAGATCATGACGATGAGATTGTATGCGTCTACAATGGTCAGGTCTATAATTATGATGACTTTGGTGACTTTGGATCTGATGGTGAGTGTATTATTCCCACATACAAGAAGTTTGGTGAACGTGCATTTGTCACACTAGATGGTGAGTTTGCTATTGTTCTAGCAGATTTTAAGAATAATCTTCTACACCTTGTTACTGATCCCTTTGCAACCAAACCATTATGGTATGGTATTGAGGATGGTAAGATTGGTGTAGCAAGTTACGAGTCTGCTGTAAAGTCTCTTGGTTTCCGAAAGGTAATCAAGCAAGATGCAAATAAAATTCTTACATTCAATCTAGAAACAAAGGAACTAGTCAATGAATTGACTACCTATGAGTTTGTTCTTCATCAATTCAGTGAGACATTCGATGGATGGATTGATGCATTTAAGGAGTCTGTTCGTAAGAGAACCCGTGGTATTCGTGAGAAAGTATTCATTGGACTTTCCAGTGGATATGACAGTGGTGGTATTGCATGTGAACTAAACAATCAGAACGTCCCTTACAAAGCATATACAGTTGTTGGTAATGAACAGCAGGATGTGCTTCGTAAGAGATATGAGATGTTTAATGAGAACTCCTGCGGTGTATATCTACAGGACAATCGTTGGTCATACAAAGAATATATTAATAAGAATGTAGAAGAGTTTAAGTATCGTATCTATTCTTCTAGTAGTGATTACAATGAGTTTAATACTAGACTGCAGGATGACAATGGATCTTGTGGTCTTTCTATGATTTGTGACAATGCTCGCAAAGAAGGACATAAGATCTATCTCTCGGGGTCTGGGTCAGATGAAATCTTCTCTGACTATGGATTTAATGGTGAGAAGAAGTTCCTGCACAGTAATTTTGGTGGACTGTTCCCCGAAGATCTAGCAACTATCTTTCCTTGGGCTTCATTTTACGGAAGCACTATGGTATCATATCTTGCGAAGGAAGAGTATGTTGCTGGTTCCTATGGTATAGAAACACGTTATCCATACCTGGATAAATACGTCGTTCAAGAATTCTTGTCACTGACACATACACTAAAGAATTCAAAGTATAAGTCTGTGCTTGATGAGTATCTGACTAGATCAAACTATCCATTTGAAAAAAATATTAAGAGAGGTTTTTGATGTCGTCCACATTATCTAAAGAAGTTCTTCTGAAGCATAAGAAGAATAATGTATTTGTAGAAACAGGAACACTTTGGGGTGATGGAGTCGCAGTTGCCCTAGAGTGTGGATATAATAAGGTGATTAGTATTGAGATTGATCCTGATCGTGTCGCAGCAAACTCTGAAAGGTTTGCTGATGAGATTGCAGAGGGTCGTGTGGAATTGATTGAGGGTGACACCTTTGATGTCTTTGAAGGCATTGTGGAGGGTCTAGAGGAACCAGCAACGTTCTGGTTGGATGCTCACTGGGATAATGATGGAGCACCAATCGGTGAGTACAAGTGCCCACTTCCATTTGAACTCGATACGATTGCAAAGAGTGATATCAGAACTCACACTTTGATGATTGATGATCGTAGACTATTCGGTGATCAAGGAAGCACTTGGGGTAATACTATTGATGAAAGTGCAATCTATGAACAGGTGACTGCTATCAACAAGTCCTACTTCATTTCTTATGAAGATGGTCATGTAGAGAAAGATGTTATTGTTGCTTCTTGCTGATTATGAAATATAATATTTTTACTACGGCTAATAAGTCGTACTTTCCATTTGTTGATGTTCTTGTAAATTCTATTACTGAGAATTGTCCAAACCTCAATCGAATTTATATTGCAGACTGTGGTCTGGGTGAATACCGTAAGTATCTTCATGACAAAGACAACGTGTGTATTATGGACACAGATGTCACTGATGAATATGCTGGTGTTCATTCTGAAGGTTGGGTAAAGGCAACTCAACAGAAGACTAGAGTTCTGAGCAAACTTTTGCATATGATGGACTTTGAAGACCCACTCATTATGATTGATAGTGATGTATGCGTTCTAGAAGATCTGGCACAAGTCATTGATAAAGAGTTTGATATTCAAGTAACTACGATGAACACTGGTGGTCACACCCGTGCTGATGGAATTTTCATCAGTGAGATTGCAAGTTTCTTGATCATCAATAACAGCAGTCTTGGTAAGGTCTTTGTTCGTAATTGGATCAAGCAGATGGAAGAGTTTGCTGAGAATGGTACTCCATTCCCTCATGAAACTCCTGCACTAAATATGACTTTGCAGAACAACAAACTACTTGAAGTTGGTTATCTTCCAGAGTTAGAAGTTTGTGCAGATCAAGAATTAACATCAAGAACTTTGTCAGTACACTTTAAGAGTAATGGTTCCACAAAGGACAATCCTGTGGTAAACTTTGAGAGTAGAGTGATGTCTGTTGATAATAAAACAGAGACTGACCTTGATATTGACAAATACTTGAACGAAGAAATGTACGATCAATGGAGATCTGAATATGAAACTAACTGATATTCATACACAATTTAAGACTGACAAGGGAACTGCCCACGATTATATTGGTTGGTATGAGCAAACATTCTCTGATCGTAGAACTGATGAAATGAATGTTCTTGAGGTCGGTGTCCTATTTGGTGGTTCACTCAAGATGTGGGAGCATTATTTTGAGAACTCCAACATATATGGTGTAGAAGATTTTTCTCAAGAAGATGGTCAATGGCATTATCAGTATGAACCAGTAGATGGTGACGCTGTGATGGAAGATGTGAATAGTCACGAACGGATTACTCTGTTCAACTTTGATTGTGAAAATCTAAATCACATTCAGGAACACTTTGGTGATTTGACATTTGATATTATCCTTGATGATGCCAATCACAAGTTGTCTCAGCAAAAGAAAAATGCTGAGAATTATATTTCATATCTTCGTGATGGTGGTATTTACATTTGTGAGGATGTGCAAACTGCTGAGGGTGCAAAAGAACTCTGCGAATTTATTACTGAGTTGTATCCTGGAGCACAAACACATATCATTGAATGTGATCTAAACAAGAAATCAGACGATAGGTTAGTAGTAGTCGTATGAGAACTTTAAACATCTATTGTGACGGTGGATTTGGAAACCGTTATGGAACTTTGCTTGGTGGACTTGCTGTAGCATATCACCATGAAATGCGTCCAGTTGTTGTCTGGAGAGACACTTCTGCATGTCGTTTACCGTTTCATGAAATCTTTTCGTCTGATATAGATGTTATTGATAAACCACTACAGGATTTTTCTGGTAGTGTGCTTTTGATGCACGAAGACTTTATTCAAGGAGTTAAGAATTATAATATTAACTCCTTTGGATCTATTGATGATCTTCCAGTGTCTAACTGTGGATCATATGTTTATAATAACAATTGGATTCCTGAGTGGTTGGATGAGCATCTTGTCATTCAAGCAGGAAGGCAACTGAAGTTTGTTGATAAAATTAAGAACTTTTGTGAACAATACTGTAAGAAACATGCCATAAATCCATTTACGATTGGTATTCATTTGAGAGCAACAGATTTCAATACCTTTATTCCTAAGTTTGATAGGGAGTATAAGTGGATTGAAGGACAACCAGATGAAAAGTTTTTTGTCTTATCTGATGATCCAAATGTAGAAAAGAAATTTAGTAAACTCAAAAATGTAATTGTTCGTATGAAAGAACATTACGTTGAAAAAGAAAATAAGGATGCTGGTTGGTGTGGAAATGTAGAAAGAAGTTCTGAAAGTGTTATGGATGCACTTATCGACTTGACAATTCTTTCTAAAACAAATATTATGGTTAACTCACCCAGTTCATTTTTGAAAACTGCTCTGTTATTACGCAAGATTAATGGATAAAAACAAGTCATCTCACAAACTCCAAGGTTTTGGTCCTATCTATTATCTCAATCTCGATGGCCAACCAGAGAGACGTGAGTTTATGGAGGACCAATTCAAGTATTGGGAGATTGAAAATTATGAAAGGATCTCTGCCTATGATGGTAGAGACGATGATCTGAGTGGCATCCTCAAGGGTCGTTATCCTGAGAGGATGAGTCCTGGTGAGATTGGATGTGTTACTTCACACCTGAAAGCAATCAGGCATTGGTTGGACACTTCCGATTCACCTTATGCAGTCTTCATGGAAGATGATTGTAGTCTTGATCTTGTAAGGTTTTGGCCATTTACTTGGAGAGACTTTTATTCTCGTCTTCCTTATGACTGGGATTGTGTACAGATTTCTATTATCTGTACTGGTGACATTCATGTCAGACTTCACAAACGTTTTGTTAATGATTTCTCGACAGCATGTTATATTATGAATCGTCGGTATGCTGAGAAACTCATGCATTTCCACGTCAAGGGTTCCGACAAATATAAACTTGACAATGGTGTGAAACCACGTCCAGTTGCGGACGATCTTCTGTATAATGCAGGGAATACTTATGCAATTCCTTTGCTTCTATACAGGACTGAGTTGGGTTCTTCTATTCATCCAGAACACGTGGATGTATTCCATAAGCAGAACTATCAATCTCAGTGGAACTTCTGGGAAACCTCTGGGTCTACGATGAGTCTTGCGGACATCGTGAACTACGATCCATATCTTGGTCGGGTCACAGAATCCTCACAGCAGGCTTGACAGAACTTTACATTTCCTATATAATTATGTTGTAAATCTTTACATAAGGAAATGACTGTTACTACAAACGAGCACGGCCAACAGAATATGTTTGCCAAAGAACCACAAATGTATGTTGACAAAACAGCAGCAGAACGTTATGGTTACGAGACTTATGCTGAGAAAGCAGAAAAACTCAATGGACGCACTGCTATGCTAGGATTTGTAGCAGCAGTTATTTCCTATGCTACTTCTGGTAGTCTCTTCTTCTTTGGTATCTTCGGATTCTGATGACTGAGGTAATTTTCACACTTACGACAGTAACTTTTTTCTGTCTTCTTGCATATTCTGTAGAACAACTATCTGAAACTTACTAAAACCAATGGTCCCTTTTAATATTACACTTCGTACACCTGACGGCACTGAACAAACTATTAAGTGCGAAGACGATCAGTACATTCTTGATGCTGCTGAAGAAGCAGGTGTTGATATGAACTACTCCTGCCGTGCAGGTGCTTGTTCATCTTGTGCTGGTAAACTTATCAGTGGTACAGTTGATCAATCAGATCAATCCTTCTTGGATGATGATCAAATCGATGCTGGTTTTATTTTGACCTGTGTGTCATATCCTACATCAGATTGTGTAGTTGAAACTGAAAAAGAAGAGGAATTGTATTGATGCCTGATCCAGATGCACTATGGAGGGATATCCAGAAACTCGACGATTTGTACGAAGAGTTACTGTGGCATCCTGATGATGAATTGCAATTCAACATTGAATATCTAAAGGGCAATGGCAGGGTTGTTATCACAAACAAAACATTAGAGGAAAAACAATGAACGAAAAAGCAGAACGTATTAACGGTTGGGCAGCAATGATCGGTGTCATTGCAGCAATGGGTTCTTATGCCACCACTGGACAGATCATTCCAGGTATTTGGTGACATAAATACTCTTACGTCTAGAATTACATTTTTAAAATCATGCCAACTTGGAGAGAGAAAAAGGTATCTTTAGAAGATCACCCTACTACTGAAACTCATGTTGCTCTTCCTCTAGCAAGATTTATCTTCCGAGAGGATGGTGAATTTGTTGAGAGAACTACAAGAGAACTTTTCCAGGGAAAACGAGTTGCCATCTTTGGACTTCCTGGTGCTTTCACTCCAACTTGCACTACTAGTCAAGTGCCTGATTTTGAAGCAGCATATGATGAACTCATTGCTGCTGGTGTAGATGAGGTATATTGCATTAGTGTAAATGATGCATTTGTAATGAATGCATGGAGAGATAGTTTGGGTGTTGAGAAGGTAAAGTTCATTCCTGATGGAAATGGATTCTTTACAAGGCAACTCGGCAAGTCAGTATTTAAAGCAAATCTAGGTTTTGGTGTCAGGTCTTGGAGATACTCTGCCATCATTGACTCAGATCTCGTTGAAGTCATGTTCAGTGAAGAGGGTCAGGTTGACAATTGTGAACAAGATCCCTATGAGATGTCAAAACCTGCTAAACTACTTGCGTACCTGAAGGAGGTTCCTCGTAAAAATGATGATGAAGATCTTGATGCAGAAGCACTTGATGCACTAGATCGACTGGAAAGAGAAATCTTCCTCAATAAGTAAACTTGATAAGTTATCATTCGATGTTGAACAAATTATTTTCAGTCTTGAGTGCTGCAGCACTATGCACTAGTTCTGCATGTGCTACAGCACCTGTCGAGACGAAGGACGTTGTTGAAATTCCTGTGATTGACTATGCTTTTCAAGATCCCAAATGGGAATGTAAAGATTGCACAGAAGAAGAACAATACGTTCTAAAAGAACTACAACTAAAAACTAAAATCACGGATAAAAATGCACTTGCGACAATCCTGGGAAACATTAAACAGGAGAGTAAGTTCATTGCCAATATTTGTGAGGGAGGTGCTAGAGTTCCTTATGATGATTGTCATAGGGGTGGGTATGGAATTATCCAGTGGACCTCTACGGGTCGTTATAATGGGTTAGGATTCTTTGCAGAGAATTATGGTTGTGATGCCAGCACTCTTGAGTGTCAAACTCGTTATATGATTAACGAAGATGTATTCCAACGTTACCTTCCAGAATTTGAAGGTGGTGGACTAACTGTCTCTCAATACATGGTTCCCGCCTACTATTGGTTAGGTTGGGGAATTAAAGGGAACCGTGAACTTTATGCATACGACTTTACAAAAAAACTAACGGAAGTATGATTAAGAAGATCAAAGAAACATTAAGTCAGATGTTCTTCTCACCAGAAGCAACTGGAACCTGGTCTGCACCTGAAGTAGAGACACAAACATCTTTGCTTCAGAAAAAGGCAGGAACCTATACGGGTATTCCTGCTCCTAGGGTTCTAGAAGATGATGAGTGGTTCGGTCCTGCTCCTGTTTCTGATGCTAATCTAGATTACATGGAACAGGAAACTTTGATTAAACAGGAAGAGTATCAAGAAACTCATCATTCTGTAGAACCTGAAAACATTCATCAGGTAATGTATGAGATGGCAACTCAAAACTCTGCCACTACTCTACAACTGGATCCCATTGGTGGTTCGGAAAACTTCCAAGGTGGTTCGGAAAACATTCATAAGGGTTGACAAATTCTGAAAGGTCTGTTATCCTAAATAAAGATTACAACTGGCACATGTGCCAATTGTAATAAAACTAAACGAAGACACGTCGAGTCTTCTTTCATCTGCGGGTATTCATTCCGCAAGTAACTAAGGTAAACAACAATGATCAAATCTGTATTCGCAGCAACTGCTGCTCTTTCCATGTCTGCTGGTGCTGCCCTTGCAGGTCCATACGTGAACGTAGAAGCAAATGCAGGATGGACTGGTGCTGATTACACTGGAACAACTACAGACGCTCACGTAGGTTACGAAGGTGCTCTGGGTGAGCGTGGTTCTTACTACGTCCAGGGTGGTGCTAGCTTCGTCTCTCCTGACGGTGGTGAGACCGATGTCGTTCCTTCTGGTAAGGCAGGTCTAGGTTTCGCAGTCACTGATGCTCTAGGAGCATATGGTGAGGTCTCCTTCATCGGCTCTGGTGATGACGACATCGACCGTGGATACGGTGCTAAGCTAGGTCTGAAGTATTCCTTCTGATCTTATATTGTAAAAGTTAATATATAAACATCACGATGTTCGGGTTCCTGACGAGGAACCCATTTTTTTTCTCCTATGCTGAAAATTTTATTTCATCCAGTCACAGTATTGAATTTACTGTTTGTTGGATCCCTAGGATTGATTCAGGTGATACATACCAGAGCACATCACACCTTAGAGCAAGATGTTCATGGACATGTTCATAGAGCATTACAAAAAAATCCAGAACTGGCACGATCTGCCTGCTACGAACTTGACTAATGAAAAAGAAAGAACAGATTGAACTTCTAGAGAAACGAATTGATCAGATGGAACAAGAACAATTGAAATTAATTGTTCGGTGTGCTAAACTGGAGTCCGAAGTTCAAATGTTAAAACAAGACGATGATTATTGCATCAGCAAGGATGGTGATATATACTAGTAAAGGATGATTCTTTATTATGTCCGAATTTCCAAAAGACTGGAGATATGCTGACGACAGGATGCAAATGAGAGCAGCAGTATTTCGTGCTCTCAGTCACCATCTAAATGACCATTGTCGTGCAGTATACGAGTTCTGTCATGACTGGGTAAGTCAAGGCAACAACCACACCAACAACATTGAACACCACTTTCAAAAGTATCTAACGGAGACACATCGTGAAAAAGTTTATCAATTGGAAAAATGCCTTGAGATTGAGCCTGGCTGGTATGCTCCTGACAACAACTCCAGCACTGGCAAATGAAGAAGATAAATTAAAGTATGGATACAACACTATGGATTCCATGGGTTGTATGATACTTAGGGAATGCAATGATGGAGTCGAAGAAATCACTAGTCTTTTGGATATTTCTAGTAAGTTTGACGATCCTACTCGTTATACTCACATTTCTGACGAATTCAACCGAATGCTCACTTCTCTTAGGCAGGTCGGAGTTAA
>CEVG01037301.1_pt1 | contig 19733 bp, 17 predicted proteins | sample 356511 | NCBI WGS metagenome assembly CEVG01 (sample SAMEA2623426, study PRJEB7988) | marine metagenome | biome: marine biome (ENVO:00000447); feature: surface water layer (ENVO:00002042); material: "saline water (ENVO:00002010), including plankton (ENVO:xxxxxxxx)" | depth 5 m | reverse complement strand
TAACTGTACCAGTATTATCGCCTACAGTTGCAGGATCAATTATAAATTCTGCAGGACCTCTTACCTGATTAAATGTAACATTGTCAGTAGTTGCAACCGGTTGTCCTATCGCTATGACACCAGTTGATGAATCATAAGTTACACCTGTTCCGGCAAGTAGTGATGCCTTTGCTGCACTGTCAGCTCTCGCATCTGTATAATATAAATTTGTTGTGCCTTCCGGAACATCATCAGTGTTAACTTGATTAGTACCTGTACCAAAGTCGATGTGAGTATCATCAATACCGTCTGCCTTTATACTTACAGCACCTGAAGTTACAGTAAAGTGTTCAGTATTAAATGATGCTATACCTTTGTTAGATGTGGTAGCATCTTCACCAGATATTTCACCTGATGATATATCAATACCTTCGCCTGCAGAAAAATGTGCTCTTACTTCAGAAGCTGATGGCCCAGTATAAGTTAACTTGCCAAGTGCAGAATCATAAGCAAAAGATCCATCGCCACCTGCATCAACTGCATTTATGAATCCTCTAATATGTTGTCTGAAAAAGTCTGTAAGTTCTGATGAGTCAATTTTGATATCACCAGAGTTAATTGCAATACCTGAACCGCCACTGAAATGTGCCCTTACTTCACTCGCACTTGGACCAGTATATGTAAAAGTGCCGGTAGTAGCATTATATGCAAATGATCCGTCACCACCAGCATCAGTTCCAGATATGTAACCTCTTATTGTTTGTCGATATAAGTTTGTTAGTTCAGCTGAATCAAGACGTATGTCACCAGTTCCACTATTATATCCAATACCGTCACCACCACTAAAGTGAGCGCGTACTTCGGCCGCGCTTGGTCCCGTATAAGTATACGCACCAGTTGATGAATCGTATGAGAAAGAACCGTCACCACCAGCATCGACTGCCGCCATGTGTGCTCTTACTTCAGTAGCACTCGGTCCTCTGTATATAAATTTACCGGTGGCTGATTCATAAGAAAAGGCTCCATCTCCACCTGAGTCGACTGCAGAAAAATGTGCTCTTACTTCTGCAGGACTTGGGCCTGTGTAAGTTATTACCCCAGTAGTAGCGTTATAACTAAAAGAACCATCACCTCCGGCATCAGTACCTGATATATAACCTCTTATGTCTTGCCTAAAAAAATCTGATAATTCTGAAGAATCAATATTTAATGTGTTCGTTGCATTGCTATAATTTAAACCTACGCCTTCAAGTACTGCACTATCAAGAGTTACATTAAAATCAGAATCAAAGTTTTCTTTTGTATATACTTGTTCTACATCAAATTCAAATATACCTGTACTTGCGTTATACGAGAGATCACCACCACTGGCAAACATGTTCCTAATTTGTTGTATTGAACCTTGTAAATTTAAGTTTACTGGATCGCCAGCACTGTCTGTAGCAGCAAATCCTCCATTTGAGTCTTTTAAGTCAATATTGCCAAGATGTATAGTTCCGCCACTTAAATATAAATCTCTAAACTTCTTAGCACTATCGCCTAAATCAAATGTACTGTCAGTTGTTGGTACTATGTGACCCTTTGTAGACAATCCTGTAACGACTGGAGTTTTATCAGAATCAATTTGAATGAGTAATCTATCGTTACCAGGTGTGAATTCTTTCGCTAGACCATTACCAATATCAAAGGTAAAATTCTTAAATGCAGTTTCTGCAGAGTCATATACAAGAATCTGGCCGTCAGATTTAGTTGCAACACTAAAATCAGAAAAGTCGTCAATCGATATACCAGTTTGTGCGGTAGCTATCGGTGTGCCAACTACAATCTTTTTTACAAAAGTGGTTTGACCTACGGTTACTTTAATTGCCATCTATCCCTCTAGGTAACTTGTGGAGTTACTTGTATACGACCTTCAAGTATTCTCTCAACGATAGTATTTCCAGAACTATCATTAAAAGATAATTCAATGTCATAAACATGTCTACCAGTTCGTAAAGCAGCAGTTTGTGCATTAGTTAGTGATAAAGTGGTTATCCCTTGCGCAGCATTTGTATTCACTACAGTAAATGCAGTTGCTTCTCCGGCACTATCCGCATAATTCTTTTTAATTTTTGCTGTTACAGTATGACCAGATAGATTTTTTGCTGCACCATTTTTGTCCACTAAGTGTAGTTCTATTGAGGTATCAGCACCTTGATCAAAGGTGAATTCTTGAAATTGGGCCATGAAATACTCCAGTTGATTTCTTTGTCGGACGCGAGCGCCCCTGCCATTTAATCTATTTATACAAAAACAAGTTTATAAATACAATTATGAAAAATTTTAATTATGTAGGCTGGGAAAGCCCCCATCGAAAAGTCGCTAACGTTTTTTGGAGAATCAATAGATACTGTAACTATTCATGTTCTTACTGTTGGCCACATGCGCATTCTAATAAAAAAGATTTTCTTGATGAAAATACTTACTTGTTAGCCATTGACCATATCATAAATCAATTTAAAGAAAATGGATTTAAGACCATAAGTTGGGGATGGGCAGGTGGAGAAGTTACATTTAATCCACATTTTTTAAGTATATTAGAAGAAATACAATCATATGATGCTAAAATGTCAACTAATCTTGTTACTAATCTTTCACAGTCTTTAAAATGGTGGGAAGTGTTTGTAAAAAATACAAGTAAATTTGTAAGAGCAAGAGTTAATGCTTCTTGGCATAAAGAATATTTAAGAGAAGAAAATAAAAGATTACTTTTTAAAGAAAAGCTTGTATTTTTAAAACATAGTAATATTAATACAGTTGTCAATTGTGTTATGTTACCAGGTGAATTAGAAGAAATGAAAAAGCTTATAGATTTTTTTAATGATTGTGAAATACCAGTTATGGTTAAGGCCTGTCGTTCTAATAATAAAGTAATAGAAGGATATACTAATAAAGAGTTAGAATTTGTGCAAAAACAAATAAAACATAAAAATCCAAAAGTTATGTTGACTATTGACGACGATGAAAATGAATATTATTACAGCTCTGCAGAACAACTTATTGCAGGATCTAATTTAAATTTTTTAGGTTGGCGTTGTACTGCTGGTTATCAATCAATAACTATTAATAACGACGGCACTGTAACAAGAGGTACTATGTGCAGAAAAGAAGTTTTAGGAAATATTAAAACTGGATTTAAAATTTTTAATGAAGTAAAAAAATGCATTACAAATCTTAATTGTCATTGTGGCGCTGATTTAAAAATGCCAAAGTGGAGAAGCAATGAATATAATATGTCTGAAGTGGGGTGATAAGTATAGTCATATTGAAGTAAACAGACTTTATAAAATGTGTCTCAAATATTTCAAAGATGATTTTACTTTTACTTGTTATACAGAAAATTCAAATCAAATTAATAAAGATATAGAAATATTACCACTAAAACTTGATTATGATTTAGAAAGATGGTGGTGGAAACTAACTTTATTTGAGAACAAAGTTAGTGATATAACAATGTTTTTAGATCTGGATGTGGTAATTCAAAATGATATTACTCATTATAAAAAATATTATGAAAAGAATAAAATTTACACAATAAAGGCTTGGTGGAAACCGCATGCTAGAAATGCAAAACCAGTTCCACCAGGATTTAATATGGATTTAAACTCTTCAGTAATAATATGGAAAGAAAACTTTTATGATATTTGGGATCATTTTAATAATAATCCAGAATATTATATGAATAAGTATCAAGGTATTGATTCTTATCTATATTTTCATCATTTTGATAAACTTAGATTTTTTCCTAGGAAAGAGATATATTCAAGGCAACATGGATTTGATGAATATAATATGTGGAGTCATGGAAAAAGAGTTCCTTTATTTTTTGATGAAACATATAACATTTGTATTTTTAATAAATGGAAAATGGATAAACAATATGGCGGGCACGGCCTACCAGAGAATGCTTATGAAGGGTTTGAAAAGTTTTGGAAATAAATTATAGTAAATGTTTAAGCTGGTTTTACAGAAAATACCCAGATAAAATAAATGATTACATTCAAAGTGTATCTCCTAAACAAATAAAATGCAAACAATGGTTAGTAGAAGAATTAAATAATGTACCTATGACCTTTGATAATGTATATTTGATTGGAGGTTGGTTTGGTTATCCACTTATAAACTTTTTAGCGAAAGATCATAAAATTAAAAAGTTAGTTAATATTGATAAAGATAAAGTAGCAACTAGTGTATGTGTTAACTTTACTAAAATTTTTGATTACAATTTTATAAAAACAGTATCAAAGTCAATTTATGATCATACTGAAAACTTTACCGACGCAGACCTAATTATTAACACCTCTTCTGAACATATGAATGATTTACCATTGATAATGAATAATAGAAACTTTAATAAAAAATGTGTATTTGCTGTACAAAGCAATAATATGTATCATATTGAAGATCATATAAACTGTAGTAGTTCTTTAGAAGAATTTAAGTTAAAAACAAAGTTTAATAAAATTATATATGAGGGTGTGAAAAAATTTGACAATTACGAAAGATATATGCTTATTGGCTTATATTGATTCAATATCTTCTATCATCATTTCCCAAAAGTTTTTATCAGGTATTACAAATCCAAGAGTTAATCTGTCCTCATAAGCACGAGCACAATGCCAAAATAATTTATCAGGCTCATCGTTATTTCCATAATACCCGACTTTTGCAGTCCATCCAGCAGAATCAAGCATTGTTATTGTTTTTAAATGTTTTGGTTCTTTGTATCTAAAAAAACCGTTTCCGTCTTTTGAGTATGAAAATAAAATATTGTAACCATAAGCGTTGTTATTATTGTGCCAACCCATGTAACCATTCTTAGGATAGTACATCTTAACTGCACAGTTTCGTGAACCTAGTATAGAATTAAAATCTTTGTCTACATTTCTTATTTTTTCTCTAAAAGACAGTGGTGTTGCTTGTGTCATGTTTAAATCAATACCATATGTCTCTTCTGGATAACCTTCGTGATCTTTTTTATTGATTGTTTGATAATACTCTTCACTAGTATAATACTCATTAAAATCTTTTTTTCCTTTAAGATTGATTTGTTTTTTATCTATCGTATTGAACCAGTCAGAAAAATTATTAAGTAAATTTAAAAGTTCTTTATTTCTTATTTTAATATTTTGCATTTCTTATACTTTTTGGTATAGGTTGATGAGTAATTACAACAGGTTTATTTTTTAATTCTTCTTTTTTATAAACGTTAACAAAATTCCATCTTGCGTCTGGATCTGGAAAATATTTTCTTTTTATTTTATAATTTGTTTTATTTTGTAACCACCAATAAGTCCACATATCCCAGTGTCTTAAGTATTCGGGATATAAATCGGTGTTCCAATTCCATGTTCCTTCTTTTTGTTTTTTATAAAGTAACCACCATTGTTTCATAAACTCGAGCGTATGCTTCTTATTATTATATATGAATAAACCACAATGGTCTTCTAACTCTCCACCTTTAAATTTTGATTCAATGGATGCAGCGTACCTTCGTGCTCTTGTTATAGTTAAATCGTAATCATCGTCGTGCTGATCAAATATTAATCTTATGTCTTTATGATTTACGTATGTATCGCAATCTATGTAACATGTTAAATTATATGGAGTTTTATCGAGTGCCCAAAGTTTTGTTCTAATATGATTTGGAACTTGTTTAGTTACAATATTATCAAATATGTTGTAATCATTCTTTTCTGGCCAACCATCTATCGTAAATAAAGTTACTTTACTTTCAGGCCAATATTCTTTTAAACTCTGAGCAGAGTATCGTGCAGCAACTATAAACGACTTTTCGACGGATGCGACGTAAACAAAACCATTATTCATTTTCTTTTAGTATAACAGCTGCCGTAAAAGCAGTTACTTCTAGTATTGTTTTTGCTTTTCTTATTTTAGATTTCAGCTCTCTATTTTTTGAATTTTTAACTTCTTCAATTTCAAAAGCTTCAAGTTTTGCAGCGAAAAGAGCATCGCTTTTCATTCTTTCATATTGTTCTTTTTCAGATGCTTTTTTCTGTTCTCTGTTAAGATTATCTTCTTCTAATTTTTTAGCAGTGTTTGCGTCAATTTCTTCAATAGTAAATTTTTCAAACAAATGTTTCCAATCTGGATTACCATCTTCTGTGTCCATAATAGAAGCAGTTTGTGTCTTTCCATCTTTATGATGAAATTGACATATTATTTGTGTCTTTTGTTGATTACCCCAATAAGGGTCTGAGAACTTTCTTTCCATAATATACTCCAATAATTAAGCGATTCTAACCCACAACCTCACAGTATTAACAGTTTCTGTAGTGTTTTGAACTCTGATTCCGGTAAAGTTACTTGTAAAAAAACCGGTAAAGAAATTACTAAAATTATTACTAAAATTTTTAGCAACGGTTCCAGTGAAGAAACCACCAACGTTTCCATTAAAAAATAGCGTATAGTTTCTTGTAAAGAAGCCAGTAAAATTACCAGTAAAAAAACCTTGGAATGTATTAGAAAATTGTGCACTAGTAAATTGACTAGTTGTTATTTCATATCTTGTGTCATTAAGAGCCACGCCGGCCACCACCCACGTTCCTCCACTAGTAGGTGCTGAAGTCTGTAACTTATATTGTCCTACACCATCTTTTATTTGGTTTCTTAATCTTGCAGTGTATTGTTTAATTTCTGTGTCAGTCATTTCTCTTAGTGATGAACTTGCAGCCACGTACTTCAAAGGTCGTACAGTTGCTGGTGTACTCGCAGGTGCTGATTTTCTCCAAAGTTTAGTTGTATTAGATGTATTTTGCAAGCTGTCTGTTATTGTTGCTTTTTGAACCCATGTACCATCTGTAGGTGCAGTTGGTTGTAACTTATACATACCAACACCGCTATTAACTAATTTTTGTTGAGTGTCAGATATGAAGTCAACATTGACTTTTGTATCATTCATTCTTTGAATATTATCACCTGAACTATCAAGAGCCAAAGGCCTAGTAGCATTTGATATACTTTCACTTGCAGTACCTAAATTTTGATAAAAATTAAAGAAACTAGAATTAAAACTTGAATCAGATGGTTCACCTCCAGGTGCAGTTGTTCTGTTTGTATCGGTAAATGTTCCAATTAAAACTAAATCAGAGCTATCAAGTCTACCTGAAGGATTGATTGCTAATGTACCAACACCTGAATCTGAAGAGTTAAAATCTGTAAGTAAGACATGCGCTAAATAATCTTTATCAGCGGAATCATTCATCTCTTGAATAACAGTACCGCTAGAAGTCTGTTTTAAAACAACATTAACCATTATTTAACTTCCTGGTGAACGAATAGTTTTTAATACGTTACCTGCTACGTCTTTTATCTGTATAGTTACGGCACTTGAAAATTTTGCACTTGTGATTTGATTGTCTGCTATCTTACCATTCTCAATAGTTGTATTTGCGATCTTTGCATTAGTAACCGCTAGATCATCAATCTTTGCTGTTTCTACAGCATCTGCTGCTAACTTAGCAGCGGTAACTTGTAAGTTTCCAATATGCGCTGTATCAATTGAAAGATCAGTGTAATGCTCAGAATTTATAGCATTATCTGCTATGTTGTCACTATCAACTGCATCTGCTGCTATTCTGTCGTGAATAACGGCGCTATTTTCAAGCATGCTACTATTTACTGTACCGGTTGGAATAAAGAATCTTTTTTCAGATGAATCAAAACCAATACCGTTTGCACTGTCTTTTTGGAACAATGAAGAAATAATAGAGTTGTTTGCGCTAATATTTGTATTAATTAGGGCTTGTGTTTCGGCGCTGTCATATGAATTTGCTCTTATAACTGCTGGTGCTCGTGCACTGTCAAGTAAATTTTGTACAGCTACCAGTGATAATATATTATCTGAATCTGTTTTAAGTACAAGTGAGTTGACAGCATTTATCGCTTGCACTAAGTCAGAGTCAGCACTGCCCGGTATGTTAGCCAAGTTAGCAGGATCACCAACGTTAACTGAAATTTGATTCGTTTGATTTACAAGCGTAGTTACTGGATCTGCTAACGCTATTATTGGTCTAACCATCTAATTTCTCCACTATAGTTTTAAGCATAGATTTGATATCACTAACTTCATTTTTTAAATTTTCAATTTCTTTTTCGTTTTCTAAACGCTTTTGTTTTCTCTCTCTTGCTGCTTGTATTTCATTCTTATTTATATTTAGTATTATTCCTGTATCTTTAACTCTAGCATAACCAGAATGACCTTTTATTTTTACTAAATTTTGTTTCATTAAACAGCCAATGCAATTATTCTTAAATCTCTTATTAACGGCACTTTAGCTTGATTAGTACTTCTCATAACAATTTTAATTTGATATTTTGTAAAAGCAGAAATCAAGTTACCGCCTGTTCCACCTATAAGATAGGTATATTGTCTAAAAACTTCTTTAGATTCAGAACTTGGAATTACATTTTCAGCAGGCGCTAAAGTAAAATTCTTTGTTCTAATATCTTCGTCTGATGTTGCAGTTCTAAAATATATTTGAAAGTCAGCTTCATTTGGTCTATTTGCACTTAATAATATTTTTAATCCTACTGCATCTTCTTCCAACTCAACAACACGAGTAAAGTGCCTTGCCGCTGATGAACCACCTGCAGCAGAATCTTCACTACCAAATACCAGTGGAGTATTGAAAGCTGCGCTGTTTATTGCTGAATCTTGTTTATCTATAATATTATCGCAAAGAGTCATTGACATTCTTTGTGTATCAATCATAGGAGATACGTTTGAATCAATAGTAGATAGGTTCACTCTAAAATCTAAAGATTTAGTTGTTGTATCACTAAATAATATATTTTCATTACTATCTGACATAACTACGAATCTTCTATCTGATATATTATTTTTATTTCTTTGAAGAGCCTGAAAATCGGATAACTTATTAATTGGTATTGAAGTATCTTCAACATAAGATCTTGTAGTTACTGGTTTAAATGCTGTTGCAACGAATGTGTCTTTAGGTTGTAAGATTTGAGCGTGAGGATATGCAAGGTTAAACGGAACGTGATTAGTTGCAAAGCAACTATCGCCACCACCGACTGCATCAGATGACGCAGCTGCTCCAGCTTCAAACGTATATCCGGTGTAATCAACAGCAGTTATTGTTCTACTTCCTTCTAGATTAGCTTTTGAAATACCTCCAACACCTCCAGTTGGTATTCCTCTAATACTTACTTTGTTATTAACGACTAATCCACTACTACGATGTTTAACTCTAACTGTTGCATCACCACTTGTTGTTACTATTGGATCTCTGAAAAGTCTTCTTTGTGCCAGTGAAGCATTATGAAATATTGCGGTTCCTCTCGTGTTCGTAAATTTTGCTTGATGTAATCTAAATGTTAAATCTTGATTTTGAGAAGCAGTAAAAGTTGCTCCGTTTTGAGAATAAAATAAACTTCCGAGAGTAGGTTGTTTATTAATTCGTTTTGATGTAGCGCCAAAAGTAAATTTATCCATTTCGGCTATGTAAATTAGATAATCTAATGAATCAGCAATCACAACAATCGCAAAGTCCTCTTTACCTTTTAAAAAAACTGGTTCATCAAATTCAAAAGTTGTAGGTGTTAGTTCAGGACCAGAAGTATCGGCATTAACGGATGAAGCAGCCTTTGTAACTATACTTCCTGGTATAATCTGTGAAGATGAAGGGTAACCATTTTGCATCGGTCTTAGTTGCACTTGTACTGGTAAAGCAGATCCTGTGGTAGGTTTTGCTTGAAAGTACAAGTCTATTTTTGTGCAATATACTCCGTTTCTCTCATCTACAAAAAACGATTGAGCTATTGGCTGCTTATTTAATCTGTAACCGGTTGAAGTTACTGGCATTATGTTCTCCTATTTAATAAATAATCCCCAGACAAACAATTGTAAAGTTCTGCGATAGTAATTTATTGCTGTCTTAAAATCTTTTTTCAATCCACGACCGTAAGCAACAAAGTCTTTAAATTCTTGATAGACATTAGGCGCCGTTCCTGCATTTATATGGCTCATTCCCCAAGCTTTATAACCTCTTCTAAAAGCTTCACCATACCATTTTCCATGATATGTTTTTGCACACCAAATTTCAGCCTTTGTTTTCTCCATTAAAGTGAAACCACCGGTTGATACTCCGTGTGTGGCAATTACACAACCAGGTCCTGCTCCAGTAGAATCTCCGGCTCCTGCACCGCTAGCTCCTGGGTCGCCCATGCCTGCGCTTGAACCGCCCGGTCCATTATCTGCACCACTAGCGCCAGGATCACCCATTCCTGAATTTTCATTACCACCAAATTCATTTCCTGGTGCATCACCTGCTGTATCATTTGCATTTGATGCATCGATGGAAGTACCTGGTCCTGGATCACCGCCGTCGTCACCACCGCTTGATCCTTGATTATCACTGCCTCCTCCAAAATAATAACCTTGAACACCTAAGACACGAGTTGCTGTGTATGAAGCTTCTTTTGTATCTAGATATCCTGTCGCAGTATATGCTGCACTAGCAAAACTTCCAGCGTCTTCTTCTTTATCTACATTTATGTCCATTAACTTAAATTTAACAGTACCAGTCCTTACTTTTTTATCGTTATTACTTGGTACTATAAATGAACCTATTATTTCTCCATTAGGATCAGAAACAAGATTATCTAAAGGGGCGCCTGATGGATGAGTATATACTTCTTTTAATGTATTACCAGGGTCTGTACCTACAGTTGAATAGTTAATAAAAGTATTTTCTTCTCTAACTAGATTACCTAAATTAAATCCATCAATAAAAGCAAAGTGTTTAGTATTTGGTCTTAGTCCTGTCGCTTTAAATGATATTTGCCTTGCTCTACAAAAAGGTATGAAAGCTGTTTGTATTACTCTATCTTCTATTAAATCTAAAACTATTTTATCAGATACAACTCTGTTTACAGCACTACTTATTTCTGCAGTTTCACTACCAACTTGTAACTCATCAGTAGGTATACCGCCCCAGCTCCATGACCAGTTATTCCAGTTATAAGCATTTTCTAGATTTAATACCGTTTCGCCTGGTATTGAAACATCAGGTAGTCTTTCCACATCTCTCCACTCATCTGATGCTGGAGATAGTGTTATAGTACCCTCATATATTGCGATGTTAAAAGGATTAATTCGAATAGCAGTAGTTGCGTCTTTTTGATCAATATACAAATCTTCAGTAAAAGACATGTATATGTTATCACCTTTTCTAACAGTTCCTAACGCTAAAGAAGCATCAGAATCAAAGACAAGTTTTACGTTATCTTCTTGAAACGCAGGTCTTAATAAATGATTGACAGGATCAATAGCAGCTCTATATTCTAATCTATCTATTTCAGAGCCTCTATGATTATTAAAATTGTCTACAAAAAATCCAGACTTAGTTCTATCGTTACCAGCAGAATCAAGAACCTCAAAATGTTTTGTGTCAAGCTCTAACAAATTCAAAGACGTAATTTCTTCAAGCTTATCAATTCTTTTTTCTATGTTTGTAATATCTTTCATAGTATGACGCTTATGTCTTATTGCTCTTATTTCAACATCAGAGTCATTATCAGTATTAGCATTTAATCTTATATCGTATAAACCTAAAGTATTTTCTGGTTTGTCTGGAAACCCTGGATTAAAGCCAGCTGTTCCGTTGAAGTATCTTATTGAACCCTCTCTATCTATTACTAATTTACCTGTTTTAGCAAGATAGTATTCATTGGTTGATAAAACTAAAGTTCCGGGCTGTGGTATTTCATTAACAATAGCACCTTTTGACGCATCAGTAAATTCACCAGCAGAATCCATTACAGATCTAAAGTCTAAAAAGTTTCTTAAAAATATTCTTCTTCCGTTTGAGAATCTGTGACTAGGTATTTGACTATAATCTACCTGACCATCATATGAATTAGCACTAAAAAAATCACCACCTTGATGAGTAAAATGTCTGAATGTTACTGAAACATCTCCGGTTGGAGCAGTTCTACCAGATCTAAGTATTAACTTTCCTAAGCCATAGTGATTATCTCGTTGACCATTGTCGACAATAAAGTCACCAGCGTATGACAAACTACTATCAGTAGCTTTTACAATTTCATCTACACTGAATATATCAGCTTTTGCAAGATTTATTTGTTTGTCTACGACTGAAAAACTCTTAGTAGTAGTTGTCAAGACTTTTTGTCTAGCAGTTGGATTTGATTTATTAACATATGCTAAAACTTGTACTGATTGATTTGGTGGTAAACCTGTAATTGTTGCACCAGCTCCAGCGCCTGTTATAGTTGTACTAGCATCTCCAGTCAAACTGCTTGGTTGAAATATGTCACTATCAGTACCTATAACCCAATCGCCTTCATTAGTAAATACTTCATTTGATCCTAAACCACTCAATGATACAGAACCGCCGCCATCAGTAGTAAGCCCAGTAAACCTTCTTTGTACGGCAAAAGATACAGGTGTTATATTCTTTGGTCTTGGGTGAGATAGTCCAAATAAGTTTTGATTAATAAGCGGTTCTTTAATTACGGCAGAACTATTTTCTAAAACTGGCTCAAAATATTGAGTACCAGAAGTTCCTATACTCTTTACCTGACGAAATGAGTTACCTGAATTCATCTGTATATCAAATAAGTAATATCTTAAAAGCGTTCCATCTTCATTTACGGCCTTGACTCTAGCAGTACCTATAGTCGAACCACCATAGTCAGCAGTATCTCTTAAATTAAGCTTTTCAAATGTTGCAATGTTAGGTAGCTTTTTATTTGAAGTGTTTACACTTGGATCAACGACGACGTAATTACCAAATTCTATTTGTGTAGGTTCATTTGTAAATGTTATTGTTTCTGTTGGCTTTGGAATTCTTAAAGTAGTAGGAAAATCTCTTGCTGCTCTATAACCTTCAACTACCGCAACACCAGGACTTACATTTAATAAGAGGTGCGTATTTTGAGAATCTTTTGAAAAATTAACAATAAAAGGTTTTACAAAATAGTCACCAGAGTTTTCTTTTATTCTTTCTGCAATAACTTTATTAGGTATATTGTATGAGTTAGTATCACTAACAGCATTGTAAATAACACCATTTTTTATTGTAGCAACATGCACAAAATTTTCGTCAGAATTTACGTCGTTTCTTTCTGCGAATGTTAAAGTTATTCTGTATCTATCTGCACCAGGTGCTGTTAAGTTTGGATTAGTACCTTGATTATCATATAAACTTACATCATCTGCCGCGGTAACAACCTGTTCTAAAGTTTTAAAGCCAATTTCTGTATTAGCATTATCACTATACTGTGATATTATTTTTGATAAGTTCTGAGTAAAAACAAAGTGTCCGGCCACATAATAAATTCCAGAAAGTATTGTCGCTTGTATACCAGCGCCAACAGCGGGATTTTCTGTTGTATTTGTACCTTGAACTCTCATTGTTTCAGAACCTACAGTAAGGTCTTCATCGGCCACAAATCTTTTAGTTGTACTACCACCCGAACTACCCGTGTTAACGTATTGAACATAAAGTGTATCAACTCCAATATCACTTTGTGAAGCTGGTAATACTTCAATAATTTTTGCTACGACAGTACTAGTAGTGCCTGTCATGTCTTGATTTATAATAGTGCTTGTGTCAGTAGGTAACGTATTAGCGGCTAATTTTACAAACTCGTATCTGTTATTTAAGTTAACTCCACCAGGTTTTACGACTCCACCTTCTTTAAAGATATTATTACCAAATCTCGAAATTTGCTCTTGCAAAATAGTTTGTAGTTGATTAAGCTCTCTTGCCTGTAACGCTTTGCCGGAGTTGAAAAGTATTCTATGAAATCCTGCACTATCCGAAAAATCGTCTTTATACGTTGTACTAAAAGTTTGATTTGTTAATGTACTTACCATTTTAATTCCTAAAGTGTTATTACGACCTTGATGTCTTCAGTTTGATCAGTGCTCCTAGTAACTGGTGCTCTATTTTCTATGTATAGTAATTCTCCAGATAAAAGTTTTATATCATCTGCCGAATCACCTCTACTGTTTGCGTCAAGACCGGCTGCAACTGTGGTTGCACTACTAGCACCACTGGTTATTGTTTCATTTTCTGAGAATGTATGAAATCCTGTTGTTTCTGTTTGGTGAAAATATATTTTAGCACCTACGACTTCATCAACAATTCCTTTGGCTCCTGATGTTCCGCCTGTTATTGTCCCATCAGCATTAAAGGTTGCAGCATCAACACTACTTGTTACTAATAAAAATCTAATTGCTCTTCCAGATGCCACATCTAGTGCAGAGTCTGCACCAGCGATTCCTTTAAATACTCTTGGATTTCTAAACAATCCTACTTGTCTAAAATCGTTTCCAACTATAAAATCATTATTTTCATTTCCGCTTGGTTTAGTGTTAAACATTAACGAAGTTGAAAGTAAATCTGTTCGAGCGTCTGCACCAATACCGCTATCCGGGCCTATGATTACTCTTGCTGTTGCCTGTACACCACCTGCACTATCAGGCGCTGGTATTAAAACACTAGCAAAATCAAATCCTCTTCCCATCTGCATGGCACTATCTGCACTTGAATCAAGTTCAATTTTTGTGATAGATCCACCACTCACTGTCGCAGTGATTGCGGGAGCACTGTCACCATCACCTTGAATAGTAACTGTAGGTGGAGAAGCATCAACATAGCCCGAACCCGTATTTGTCATCACTATACCTAATATTTGACCAGGAACAGCTGCGTTTTGTACGTTTTCTTGTAAAACTTCAAGTGGTTCAAGCGATCTTCCTAAGCCAATAGAGTCAAGTTGAAGCTGAGTAGGTAGAAAATTTGCAGATAAAAATTTGTTTGCATTTGCAGCAGTCATAGAATAAAGATATTTCCATACATAACCATCTGAAAGTTTAAATGCTTTTGTATCGGTACCAGTTGGTTTTACAGTTGATACTTGTATTTCACCATTTGCATCTTTTGAAGGCTTAAGGCAAACATATACCTGATTATCTTCAGTCAATACATAATAACTGTTTGATGCTGGTTGAGTTGCAAAAGTATCATCAAATCCTTGATACTTGTTACCGGATGTCCAATTGTATCTAGGTATCACAAAACTACAATCTTGAGCTGATTTCATTGACTGTAACCCTGCTCTCATGTTTCTATCTTCTCTTCTACTATCAAGAGGTGTGGTTACAGTTTCGGATGAATCATAAGGTTCTGCTTTTCCTATACCAATATAATATCTTGATGAATCAAGTCTAACCTCATCAAATACAAGTTGAGCAAATTTTCTTTTTAATTTTTTAGTTATTATTGCTGGCATGTTATATCCTTATTTTATGCTACCGCTACTTCACCTTGGTTTCCTACTAAAAACCAGCTGCTTCCATCCCATATGCAAGTGCAGCCATCAAATTGTGTTAATGTAAATTTAGTATCTGAACCTCTAAAAGTGACTGGTGTAACTTCCATGTCTTCCGAACCTTTGTTTGTAAAAATTTTGTATTCGCCTACAGTAGTTCCATTTGCTAAACTAAGCGTTAATGTACCACCAGAATTTTTATTACCTATTACTAACGTACCACTAACAATAGATGCAGCATTAGTATCGACAGTTACAGAGCTAAAAGCTGCTTTACTTAAATTAACTGAACCCGTACCTTTTGCACTAAGATCTAAATTAATATTAGTAACGGCTCCTGTAGTAGTTATTGAAGGAGCATTTGATCCTGCAGCATTTGCTATAGTAATCTCATTCTGTGCACTAGTCGTTGCAGTTAGTTTAATTATTTCTGCTCCATTAGCATCATTAATTAAAGTTCCAATTCTTGGTGAATTTATAATAGGTGTTGTTAGTGTCTTATTTGTTAACGTGTCAGTTGAAGTTCTGGCTACTAATGTATCAGCTCCAGAAGGTATTGTAACTGTACCACCGTTTGTAATTGATGATATTGTTGGTGTAGTTAAAGTTTTATTTGTTAGAGTGTCTGTAGTGTTTCTACCAACCAACGTATCAGTTGCATCAGGTAAATTAATTATATTATCTTGACTAGGATCAGTGGCAATTAACTTTGTTTGTGTGTCATCACCAGAAGTTGCACCTTGAAACATTACAACTCCAGTACCACCAGAATCGGTCAGTTTTATCTTTTGGCTTAAGTTACTACCGTCTGCACCTAACTGATTATATAATTCAGTAAAGTTTGCATTAATTTTAGTAGCTGCATTACGTAAGGTATCTCCGGTACCGTCGTTTGCTGATGAGCCTGTACTTATTGTTGCTTTTGCCATTCTAAATCCTTATGATAGTTCTATTTATACTAGAAAGATGAATCACTTGTTACCCTTGTGAAAAATTCGTTATCCATTGTTTCAAAAGTATTTGATATATCAGCCTGTGTTGTATCATCAAAAGTAAATGAGTTTGGTGATAAAATTTGTCTTATGCTTCCATAGTTATTATCTAAGAAGCTAAGAGAAACATTCTGATAATCAGATACTAGTTTATTTATGTCAGATACACGTAATGGACTTGTGCCACCGGTGCCAGCAGAATCAACTAACGTAGTAAGTTGTGTAAAGCCACGAGCCATTCCTAAAGCAGCTTGTGATTGTACCAAAAATGCAACATTGGTATCTTCTATTGATAAAGTTTGTGTAGGTAAGCCTCCTGTTTGGCCAACTGCGCTTACCTCGCCTTCGATATAAAAACCAGATGGATGAATAAATTTTGTATATAATTCTTTCCATGTATTAATACTTATTGATGATTTTATTAATATAGAAAAAATTTGGTACCTTGCGTAGTTTTGAATAAATTTTATTGAATCTACACCAATCGTACTCGTAGGTTCACCTACTTTAAATATATCGTTTTTAGGATATTCTATTTCAACGTTTTCTTGAAAGAACAATCTAAAAAATTCTTGTGCACTAAATTTACTTCCACTATTTTTATGTAATTCTGCCAGTCTAGTAAGCGCAAATCTTTTATCAGTAAAATTTTCTCCAGTGCTCAAACCACCAGCTAACTCAGCCACCAGATTATTTAGTAAATCAGCAGGCATCTCATGAATATCTTTTTTAGAAAATATTTGCTTAGTTTGATCACCAAAGGCGTGACTACCACCAGCTGAATCTAAAAAGTCATAGTATTTTTCAAGAAAAGTTACAAGTTTAGAAAAGTCTTGCGTGAAAATTTCTGGTAAAGATTCTCTTACTTTCCTTACTTGAAAGTTTTTTAGTCTTCTATTACTTTTATAGTTTATTGCCATTATAGTGTTGTTTGTGTATTTTGGAAATCTAATATTGCTGATGATACTGAAACATCAGTATCAATATCAATAACAAAATTTCTTAGTGGTCTAATTGTGCTTTGATTTGCTGGAGTGACAGAAATTTTAATTTTGTCTCCATCAAAAGCACTTACTTTAAAACCTCTTAAAGTTACTTTACCTGCATTTGTATCGTAATCACCTATATTATTTGCAATTACCGTGCCATCAACAGATACTACTTGTAGTTGATTAGTCTTTAATAAATTTCTAATAAAGCAACTTGTATCCTGAAAAGTAAACTTACTGCTGGTAACAATAAAATTAACATCATCAGGATCTGCGAGTTTAACAGGATAATTTATTATATATTCTAAACTTTGATTAAGTGTAGGTAAAAAACTATTTTGAATTTTAACAGACATTTTCGAATTTAATATTGATGAATCTAAAGAATCAATAAGTGTTAATAAATTAGATCTTCTAAAAACTTTATTAAACCTTTTTAAGTTTGTGTTAAAAAAGTTGTTTATTAAATTCTGAACTCTTACTTGTATCGATTGTGGTGTAGATGATGTTAAATCAGGATCAAGGTTAAACGTAGTTAAAATTTCTAAGTTTATTGTTTCAGGATCTACGAACACTGTATCGATTGACATTATTGATAAATTATTGGATAAGTCAGTTAAAATTTGATCCTTAACACTTTGTTGAACAGCCGTACTTATATCATCTTTAAATTTTAATCCTACAAAAACTTTTCCATATTGTCTAGGAACATTATCTTCGCCGCCAAATGATGTAACATCATCTAAAAAATTATTAAAGTTAGCAAGGATTTGTGCTTTATAATCTTCAGCAGTTACTAATCTTCTTTGAGATGTAAAAGCGATAGGTGCATTGTTTCTGATTGATTCAATACTTTCTTTATAAGCACCACCAGCTGAACCTGCTTCTGTAACAGTAGTGATATTATAATCTACGTTATTTACTCTTAAAGTACCTACTGCACTAAAACTAGTTCCGCCGTTAGCAACTGTACCCTGCGTAGATAGATAATCTATTACAATTTTATTACCAGAAACTGGTGCTTTACCAGTTGAAGTGCCGTCACCAAATATTATTTCATAATAACCGTTTGGTACTTCTTTAATTTGATAATAAGTAGAATCACTTTCTACCCTTACGGCTTTCAATATATTTGTGTAAGTATCGAATGTTGAACTATTTGCTGTATCAAAAACTCTGACTCTAATTGTCGAAGTGTCCATTGTCACGTCTGGAATTACATATACTTGATTATCAGATAATTCGCCAACAAAAAATGTTTTTGTTTTTTCTGTGCCTTCAAAAACTGGAATGCCTGTAGAATTATCACTAGTTACAAATTGATAGTTGCCTGCGCCATCATCAGTAGCAGTAAAAACTTCTCTTGTCTGAAATGTGTAACTAGTGCCATCTACGCTAGTAGTAAACTCTGAATTTCTTGGTAAAGTTATAGTTGTAGGTCTGTTAGTAGCAGTTACTAATACTGATAAATTTAAACTTGCTTGTGATGAAGAATAAGATCTTGGAACATAACCTAGACCTTCTGCAAGCGAAACTACAGAACTTCGAAGTTGAGCGCTATTAATAAATGATTCATTAAGACCAAAGTTTGTATTCAAACCACTAAAATGAGTGTTATAAGCCAAAACATCAAGTATGTTACTTAAACCAGATGCTTCAAAATCATAGTCACTAAATTCACTTTGTCTTTTGAAAAAATCTTTTAGTTGTGCTTTTATAGTATCAAAATCTAATTCTGTACTTTTAATAGTTGTAGCCATTACCTTAACCTTGTTAATGATATTTGTGTAGTTAGTGTCTCGTTAGTACTTATTATTTTAAATTTAACTGTTACATCAATTTCATTTCTATCGTCATTTCTTAATATTTTAATTGCAAGTATTTTTGCTCTTGGTTCGAATACTTCAATTGTTTCTAATATTCTTTCTTCTAAACCAATCTCATCTATGGTTGTATTTAACGAAAAAAGCAAAGAATTAAGATCACCGCCATAACGAGGCAAAAACGGTTTTTCACTAAAATTAGTTAATAATAAATTTCTTACAGCTTGCACCACAGCACCAGCATCAGTCTTTTTAAAAACATCGCCAGATGCTCTTTTAGCAAAAGTTAAATCAATATCAGAGTAACTTTTTCTTCTAGCAGTTACAATAGTAGTTGAATTTAAATTTCCGTCTTCAACTGAAAAAACTTTTTGTGGCATTTAAAATTCCTTTTTACCTATTTATAAGGTTTTATGCTAATATTTCAATCAATTCATTAGTTGTTTGTACATTATTATTGTATCTCGTTTCAACATCATTTTTATAAACAACAGTCCATGGCGGTAGAATCTCTGGCATCACTAGTATAATCTGAGAATTTATACTATTATCTGGATTGTAAG
>CEVG01098641.1_pt1 | contig 19866 bp, 19 predicted proteins | sample 356511 | NCBI WGS metagenome assembly CEVG01 (sample SAMEA2623426, study PRJEB7988) | marine metagenome | biome: marine biome (ENVO:00000447); feature: surface water layer (ENVO:00002042); material: "saline water (ENVO:00002010), including plankton (ENVO:xxxxxxxx)" | depth 5 m | reverse complement strand
AAGATAGGGTAAGTCAAATAATAACTTTTGGTACTATGTCAGCGAAAGCGGTTGTGAGAGATGTAGGAAGGGTGCTGAATTATCCTTATACCTACGTCGATAGTGTAGCGAAATTAATACCTAATGAACTTGGTATTACATTAAATAAAGCACTACAAGATAAAGACTTTAAAAAATCATATAGAACTAATGATGACGTAAAAGATATTGTGGACATGTCAATTATATTAGAAGGCCTTCCAAGAAATCCAAGTACTCACGCAGGAGGAGTTGTAATCTCTCCAACTGAAATTATTGACTATACTCCTCTTTATAGGGTAAGTGTCGATAATCCAACAATCACCCAATTGGATAAAGACGATGTTGAGTCAATGGGTTTGATAAAATTTGATTTTCTTGGACTTAGAACATTAACAGTACTTGATAAGACTATCAAAAATATTAATGAAAAAACTAAACATGTATTTAACATTGACGAGATACCTTTAGACGATGTGGAGACTTTTAAATTATTGCAAAATCGAAAAACTGTTGCAGTGTTTCAGCTTGAATCAAGAGGTCTACAGGATATTATAAAAAGATTAAAGCCAGATAAATTCGATGACTTAGTTGCACTTGTAGCTCTATACAGACCAGGACCGTTACAATCTGGAATGGTAGATGATTTCATCGAAAGAAAAAATGGCGCTGAGATACATTATTTACACCCGTCTTTAATAGAGATACTTAAACCGACCTATGGCGTTATTTTATACCAAGAGCAAGTAATGCAGATAGCTCAAATTTTAGCAGGGTACAGTTTAGGATCTGCAGATATTTTAAGAAGAGCAATGGGTAAAAAAAAACCTGAGGAGATGGAAAAACAAAGAGAAATATTTGTTCAAGGCTCAATTAAAAATAATGTTGATCAAAAGGTAGCAGAGCATATTTTTGACTTAATGGAAAAGTTTGCTGGCTACGGTTTTAATAAATCACACTCAGTTGCATACGCTATGCTTGCATATCAGACCGCATACTTAAAAACACATTATAAGAATGAATTTATGGCAGCAGTTTTATCAAGTGATATGGATGATACAGATAAAGTTGTTAGATTTATAAATGAAGCAAAAAAATTAGGTGTTAAAATAATTCAACCCTCAATAAATAAATCTGATTATGAATTTAAAGTAGTTGATGATGATACAATTTGTTTTGGCTTAGGTGCTGTTAAAGGCGTTGGAAGTGCTGCTATTTCAAACATTTCAAAAGAGAGAGAAAAAAGTTCTTTTAGAGATTTTTCTGACTTTATCTTAAGATGTGATACGCAAAAAGTTAATAAAAAGGTATTGGAGGCTCTTATTAAGTCCGGGTCGTTAGATGAATTAAATCTTAACAGAGCTGAATTAATGGATAGCCTTATTAGCGAAATGAAAACTTCTGAGCAAAATCTTAGAAACCAAGAGTTAGGGCAACAAGATATTTTTGGATTTGATGAAATAAATGACACTAAATGCTCTAAAAATCAAATTGAAATGTGGGATGATCAAACAAAACTATTTTGTGAAAAGGAAGTGCTAGGGTTTTATTTTTCTGGTCATCCAGCTGATAAATATAAGAATGAAATTAAATCAATAACTGGAAGTAACTTACATAAAATACAAAAAGCTTTTCTTAGTAATAAATATAAAACTTTAAACGTTAGAGTTGCTGGTTTTATAGATACCGTAAGAGTTAGAAATTCATCAAATGGAAAATTAGCAAGCATAGTATTAAGTGATGGAAGTGGTGTAATGGATGTGATTTGTAGTTACGATTTGATAAAAGGAGAATTTAAAAAAACAGATGTTTTAGTGTTATCAGGCAATTTGAGGTTTGACGATTATTCTGGAAGAGTGTCTTTTAGAGCTTCAGAAATATCTACTTTGGAGGATATTAGACAGACTGAAGTTAAAAAAATCATTTTAAATGTTAAATCAACTAAATCTGGAACTGATGAACTTATAAGATCTATTAAAAGTACATTTTCAAATAGCCAAAAATCTAATTGTAATATTGGAATAAAATTCACTAAAGATATTGACGGTCAAAAATATGAGCAAATCTTTGAATTTCCAGATAATTATAAAATTGAACCAAATAATGATACAATAAAACTTATTGAAAAAATAGACCATGTTTTAGATTTAGAGTTTATATATAAAGTTTGAATATGTTAGATTTTGAAAAACCAATAACTGATTTAGAAAATAAAATTAATGAACTTCGTTCTGTCGAGAATGATGGTCATCTAAATCTTGTTGATGAAATTAATGTATTGCAACAAAAATGCAATAAGTTAATTGCTGAAATATATAATGATCTATCGCCATGGCAAATTACACAAATTGCTAGACATCCAAATAGGCCTTACACAAAAGATTACATAGAAGAAATTTTTACAGATTTTTACGAACTGCATGGGGATAGACAATTTTCCGATGATCATGCAATGGTTACAGGTGTAGGAAGATTTAAAGGTACTTCAGTAGCAGTTATAGGTCACCAAAAAGGAAGAGATACAAATGATAAAATTTATAGAAACTTTGGAATGGTTAGACCTGAGGGTTTTAGAAAATCTCTGAGAGTAATGAAGCTTGCTGAGAAATTTAATATGCCAATTATTACTTTTATTGACACACCTGGTGCATACCCTGGAATTGATGCAGAATCAAGAGGGCAAAGTGAGGCGATAGCTACAAACCTATTAGAGATGTCAGATTTAAAAGTTCCAATTTTGTCCTATGTTATAGGTGAAGGGGGTTCTGGTGGCGCCCTAGCAATTGGTGTTTGCGATAATTTAAGTATGTTGGAGTATAGTATTTATTCCGTTATTTCCCCTGAAGGATGTGCTTCGATACTTTATAAAAATGCTGAGTTTGCATCAAATGCTGCAGAAGCAATGAAAATCACAGCAAACGATCTTAAAAAACTTAATTTAATCGATGAAATAATTTCTGAGCCTTTAGGTGGCGCACATAGAAACATTAAACCAGTTGCCAAAAATATTACTAATTCCATTGTAGAAAACTTGAAATACTTAACTACTTTGGAAGTTGACTCACTTATAAAAAAACGTAAAGAAAAAATAATGTCCATGGGTATTTATTCCGAATAGATAGAATGGCTATTCACAAAAGTCTTTCGAAACTAATAAGCGATAAGGAATTTAATCATGTGGTTATAGGCTATAGTGGTGGAGTTGATTCCTCTGTTCTTTTATACTTAATAACAAAAAATTCAATTATAAGATCCAAAAAAATTACGGCAATTCACATAAATCATAGTTTAAGTAAAAATTCTGATAATTGGGAAAATTTTTGTAGAGAAAATTGTAAAAATTTAGGCATAGAATTTAAATCCTATAAGATTAAATATAGCAAAAAAGAAAATGATAGCTTTGAAGAGTTTTCAAGAAAGAAAAGAAACATGTTTTTTGAAAAAAACTTAGATAAAAAATCTGTTTTATTTACAGCACACCATTTAGATGATCAAATAGAGACATTTATTTTTAATGCTATAAGAGGTTCAGGCTTAGATGGATTGTCTGGTATTAAAATTGAAAAAAAACTTAAAAAAGGAACTCATTTAAGGCCTTTAATTAATATTACAAAAGACGAAATATATGACTTTGCAAAAAACCATAACATTAAATTTATTGAAGATGAATCTAACTCGACAGATTTTTACTCAAGAAATTATATTAGAAATAGAATAATACCACTAATTAAAAATTATTGGCCAAGTTATAGTAAAACCTTAAAAAGAACTATCTACAATATTAATAAAGGTAGTAAATTAAATAAGGATCTTGCTCTAATAGATTCTAATTATAAGGATAATAAACTTAATAAGCTTAATTTTTCAAATATTGAGCATTTACCTGAAGATAGAATTGAAAATATCATACGACATTGGGTTACTTCCAACGGCTTTTATTCACCCACTGAAAAGCAACTTAAAAATATTGTTAGTACTTTTTTTTGTTCCAGAAAAGATAAAAACCCAATTTTTACATGTAAGCATTATGAAATTAAAAGATATAAAAATGAATTGTTTATAGAAAAACCAAATAAATTTAAAGTTACTTCTAAATTATTTAATTGGACGAAAGGAAAGGATCTATATATACCTGAAATGAAGTTACGAGTAACCTGGTCAGAATTAGTTGAACATACTGGCAATGAATTAAATCATAATGTAACTGCTAAATTTAGAAGCGGAGGTGAAAAAATTCTCAAAAATGGCGTCAATAAATCTCTTAAGGATGTATTAAGAGAGGATGGGATTCCACCTTGGGATAGAAATAAAATTCTATTAATATACAAAAAAGAACAGTTAATAGCTTATTGGAAAGTTATTTAAGTTATTTATTTGTATTGATTTTAAATGGAAGGTAAGCAGGACACCATCCTAAAACCCCAGTAAGTATAGGAATTAATCCAACAAATCCCCACCACTGAGTGGTATCACTTGCAATAACGCCAAAATAAAACAAAGTTAAACCAGCTATAATTCTTGCAATTCTCTCAAACTTGCCTACATTTACACAAAACATACATTTACCCATAATGTTAAAAATATGATTTTAACCTTAAAAAATTTTTTTAAAAAGCTATTTATTTGATGATAAATTTTGCAGAATTTGTTAACATATTAACCCGTCTTAATTATTTTATTACTTATTAAAAATTTTTGGCTAAGTACATATTTATAACAGGCGGAGTTGTTTCTTCTTTGGGCAAAGGAATAGTTGCTGCTTCACTCGGTTCAATTCTCGAATCTAGAGGACTGAAAGTTTCACTCACTAAGCTTGATCCATACATTAATGTTGACCCAGGAACTATGTCACCTGCACAACATGGTGAAGTTTTTGTTACCTATGATGGTGCAGAAACCGATCTTGACTTGGGGCATTATTCAAGGTTTGTTAATTTTAGGGCTAGTAAGCAAAATAATTACACTACGGGGCAGATATATAACCAAGTAATTAAGAAAGAAAGAGAAGGAGGTTTTTTAGGAAGCACTGTTCAGGTAATACCTCATATCACCGATGAAATTATTTGCTCTATAGAACAAGGTTCAAAAAATAAGGAAGTATCGATCGTCGAGATTGGTGGAACGGTTGGTGATATCGAATCTCTTCCTTTCCTAGAAGCAATAAGGCAAATGGGCTTAAATGAAGGAAGTAAAAACGTAGTTTATATCCATCTGACGTTAGTTCCCTACATGAATACATCTAATGAAATTAAAACAAAACCAACTCAGCACTCAGTAAAAGAGTTAAGATCTATAGGTATTCAACCAGATATTTTAGTATGTAGATCTGTAAAAGCGATATCTGAAAAAGATAAAGAAAAGATTGCAATGTTTACTAACGTTGAAAGAAAAGCAGTTGTTAATTCAACTGATGTAGAAGATATTTATGAATTACCATTACTTATGGCAAAGCAATCTCTTGACGAAATTGTTTGTAGTAAACTAGGTATTAAACGTAAGAAAGCTACTTTGGGTAACTGGAAGAGGTATAAAAAAAATAGAATAAATGCAAAAAAATCAATTAATATTTTTGTTGTAGCAAAATATGGTAATTATAGTGAATCTTATAAATCTTTAAATGAGGCTTTAAAACACGCAGGTTTTCAAAATCATTTAAATACTCAAATACATTATTTAAATTCAGAAAGTAAAAAATCTGAAATCTTTAAAGAACTTTCTAATGCCCATGGAATAATTGTGCCAGGCGGTTTTGGAGATAGAGGAATAAAGGGGAAAATAAGTGCCATTGAGTATTCACGTTTAAATAATATTCCTTTCTTAGGTATTTGCTTAGGCATGCAATTGGCAGTAATTGAGTATGCAAGAAATTGCCTTAAGATTAAAGATGCAGATAGCTCAGAATTTTCAACGAAAACTAATAATCCAGTAATTGCATTAATAGAAGAGTGGCTTGATGAAAAAGGCATCAAGCAATATAGAGACATTAATTCAAATAAAGGTGGTACAATGAGATTAGGTGAGCAAAAATGTATTCTCGAGAAGGGCACTAATATATATAATGCTTATAAATCTTCTAAAATTTTTGAAAGACATAGACATCGTTATGAATTTAATAACAGATTTTTAAATGTTTTGGAGGACGGAAATTTTAGTATTACTGGAAAATCAATGGATAAGAATCTTGTAGAAGTTATCGAACTCAAAAATCATAAATGGTTTGTCGGCTGTCAATTTCATCCAGAGTTCACATCTAGACCATTTAATGGACACCCCTTATTCAACTCCTTTATTAAATACTCAATTAAATAGTCATGAGTGTAATTGAGAAAATTTTTAATAAAAAACGAAAGAAATTTTTTTTGATATCAGGTCCATGTGTTATTGAAAACTCGGAAATGAACTTTGAGGTTGCTTCTTTTTTAAAAGAAATTACAACAAAGCTTGAAATTGATTTTATTTTTAAATCATCACTAGATAAAGCAAATCGATCATCTTCAGCCTCTTTCCGAGGCTTAGGTTATCAAAAAGGCTTACAAATATTAGAAAAAATTAAAACTGAACTGCAATTAAATATTCTTACTGACGTTCACGAGGACTCTCCAATAGATGAAATTATAAATGTAGTGGATGTTGTTCAAACACCCGCTTTTTTATGTAGACAAACAAATTTTATACAAAAAGTTGCTTCCTTTAATAAACCAATAAATATTAAAAAAGGCCAGTTTTTATCTCCTTATGAAATGAATAATGTAGTAGAAAAAGCAAGAGCTGTTGGTAATGATAAAATTATGGTTTGCGAAAGAGGTTATACCTTTGGATATAACAATTTAGTTTCTGATATGCGTTCTTTAGTCATTTTGAAAGAGACCAATTGCCCAGTAGTATTTGATGCAACCCACTCAACACAACTCCCTGGTGCTAACAAAAACTCATCAGGCGGAGAAAGAAAGTATATAATTCCTTTGTCAAAAGCTGCAATTGCAGTTGGGATTGATGGAATTTTCATTGAAACGCATCCAAATCCAGACAAAGCCTTGAGTGATGGACCAAACTCACTAGCTTTAGATGATATGGAACATTTACTTAATAAATTAGTCCAAATAGATGATATAAGTAAAAAATAATGAAAACAAAAATTACAAAAATTATTGGTAGGCAAATTATTGATTCAAGGGGTAATCCAACAGTAGAAGCTGATGTATATCTTAATGAAAAATTTTTTGGAAGAGCAGCAGTTCCCTCTGGTGCTTCAACTGGTAGTAGAGAAGCATTAGAACTTAGGGATAAAGATCAATCCATTTTTAATGGAAAAAGTGTATATAAAGCTGTTCAATATATTAATAATGATATAAATAATTTGTTGGTTGGGAAAGATGCGTCTAATCAGAAGGATATAGATTCATTTCTTATAGATTTAGATGGTACAAGCAATAAGAATAAATTAGGTGCAAATACAACACTAGCTGTTTCCCTTGCGGTATCTAAAGCAGTAAGTAAAGCTCAAGGGTTAAATTTATATCAACATTTAAATACTAAAAAGAATGAATTCTCTATGCCTGTGCCAATGATGAATATAATTAATGGCGGATCGCATGCAAATAATAATGTAGATATTCAAGAATTTATGATAATGCCTGTTGGTGCTTCTAACTTCTTTGATGCAATAAGATATGGGGTAGAAGTATTTCATAAACTCGGAAAAATTCTCAATGAGAAAGGATACGAAACAACTGTTGGAGATGAGGGTGGATTTGCGCCTAACCTTTCATCAAATAATGAGGCAATTGAAATAATTCTTTTAGCAATAGAGCAATGTGGTTATATACCTGGTCAGGATATCTATTTAGCTTTAGACGTAGCTAGTTCAGAATTTTATAGCGATGGAATTTATTTATTACAGTCTGAGAATAAAAAATTTAATAATGATGAAATGATAAATTATTTTAGTGATTGGGTTTCAAAGTACCCTATTATTTCTATAGAGGACCCACTTGATGAAAATGATTGGGATGGTTGGAAAAAAATCACTTCAGAGCTTGGTAAGAAAATACAGCTTGTTGGAGATGATTTATTTGTTACGAATACAAATATTTTTAAAGAAGGAATTGAGAAAAATATTGCAAATGCAATATTGATCAAATTAAACCAGATCGGAACTCTTACTGAAACATTAGATGCTATCCAAATGGCAAAAGAGAACAAATATAGAACAATAATTTCTCATAGATCAGGAGAAACAGAAGATACTTTTATATCTGACCTTTCTGTCGCTACTAATGCTGGACAAATTAAAACAGGGTCTTTGTCTCGAACAGATAGAGTTTGTAAATATAATCAGCTGTTAAGAATAAATGAAAGTGAAATTGATAGTATCCAATATTTTGGTAAAAAATTACTCAATGAATAAATTAATTATTTCTTTTATTTTAATTCTTTTTGCTTTACAAATTTCTCTTTGGAATTCAGAAACAGGAATACCAAAGTTAATTGAAGTTAAAGATAACATTCAAAATAAAACTAAAAAGATAGAACAACAAATATTAAAAAATAACCTTAAAAAAACTGAGGTTATCGAGTTAAAAAAAGGTTATAAAGTGATAGAACAAAAAGCTAGGTACGAACTTGGCTTAATTAAGAAAGGAGAAATTTTTATTTTGCGTAATGAATGGCAAGACTAAAAGCTTAGAAACAAGAATATGGTGTATTATTCCTGCAGCTGGAAAAAGTGAAAGATTTGGAATCACTAATAAGCTGTATATAAAAGTAAAAAATAATTTTTTGATAGAAAACTCTATTAAACCTTTCATAAGGCTTTCTCAAATATATAGGATTATTATTCCTTTAAATAAACTTGATAAAAAGTGGAAAAAAACAAAATATTATAATTCAAATAAAGTTGTTACACTAATTGGAAGTACTTCTAGACAGAAAAGTGTATACAAATCATTGTGTAAAATTAAAGAACTTGGTGCAAAAAATAGTGACTGGGTTATTATTCATGATGCAGCTAGGCCCTTTTTTAATCAAAAAGATTTAAAAAGATTTATTTCTATTACTTTAAAATCAAATTGGGGGGCAGTAATTGGTCTTCCAGCTTCTGATACTATTAAGTTAGTTGAAAAAAATAAAATTATAAGCACAATTGAAAGGAATAAGGTTTGGTTAGCTCATACGCCACAGATGTTTAGGATCAAGGATCTTTTAAAAGGTTATGAATTTTGTAAGAAGAACAAATTATTAGTTACTGATGATTCTCAAGTAATTGAGTCTATAGGTATAAAACCGCTTATTATAGAATCAAGCTGTAAAAATATTAAAGTTACAAATAAAATTGATATTAGGTAGGAGAAGTAATGTATAAAGTTGGCTTTGGATTTGATTCACATAAATTTAAAGAAGGTAATTTTATAATTTTAGGTGGAGTAAAAATAGATCATGACCAATCTATCGAAGCCCATTCTGACGGAGACTTAATTATTCATGCATTATCAGACGCTCTATTGGGAGCAGCAGGACTTGGAGATCTTGGAAGTTACTTTCAAGGAAGCGAAAAAGATAAAGGTATTTCTGGAAGTGCGATCTTATCTGAAATATTAGAAAAGATAAAAAAATATCATATTATAAATATTGATATATGTGTCATCACAGAGGAACCAAAGCTTAAGCCATATGCTGCTAAGATTGAGGAATCACTTAGCTCACTTTTACATATTGAAAGAAATAAAATAAATTTTAAATCAAAAACAAACGACGGCATGGGTTTTATTGGAAGGTCAGAGGGTATAGCAGTTTTTGCAAACGTTCTTTTAAAAAATAAATGATTTTAGCAGTATCAACACATTCGAATAATATTCAAATAGCTGTTAAGTCATCCAAAAATATTTATTTAAATTCATTAAATGCAAAAGTAAGCCAGTCAAAAAAAATTCTTCATATGATTGACGCAACATTAAAAGACGCAGGAGTTTCAAAAAAGGATATAAGTTCTTTATATATTAATTCAGGCCCAGGAATGTTTACAAGCTTAAGAGTTGGGATTGCTTGTATTAATGCTATCTCATTCGTTTTAAAAATTCCCATATACCAATTTACAACTTTTGATTTATATGCAGTTTCAGCTTTACAAAAAAATATCAAATTTCCATTTGGAGTTGGCATCGATGCTAAAATGAGTGAAACTTACTTTACAATTTTCGAAAGTCCTGAAGATATCTTTAATCAGAAGAGAAAAAATGAATTAATTCAAAATACAGAACTGTTAACTAAATTAGAGCAAGATGAATTAATTAGCAGATTACTAGGTGATTTTCTTCACAATAATTGCTTCCAATTTTCCAATAAAAAAACAATTTTTAAAGAGGATTTTGATTTAAAAGATTTGCTTGAATTTAAAATACAAAACGTAAAAGAAACCAAAATCGCTAAGCCATATTATTTAAGAAATCAGGTAACATCATAGTTTATGAGCAAAGTTGTAGCTATATTAGGTCCTACTGCATCAGGTAAAACTGACTTAGCACTAGAAGTAGCTAAAAACCTAGAGGCTCAAATTATAAGTGTTGATTCTATAATGGTATACAGGAATTTAAATATTGGCTCTGCAAAACCTTCAATAGACGTTTTAAAAAAGTTCCCCCATAAGTTAGTTAATATTTTAAATCCAGATGAAAAATATAATGTTGCTTCATTTTATAATGATGTATTACAAGAAATTAACACTGCGATAAATAAAAAAAAAGTACCAATTTTAGTTGGTGGAACAATGATGTATTTCAATACTTTATTTAATAATGGCTTAAACAATCTTCCAGCTAGCGATTCAGATACATCAATTTTGATAGAAAAAGATTTTAAAGAGCATGGGTTAATGTATTTGCATAAAAAATTAGAAAAACTTGATCCTGAAATAGCAAAAAATATCAAACCCTCAGATAAACAGAGAATTTTCAGATTTCTAAATATATGCATAAAATATAATATTAAGCCAAGTAGTTTCATTTATGACAAACCAAAGAATAATAAGTTAAATTTCCTAAAGATTTGCATAAATGAAGAATCAAGAGATTCATTAATAAAGAGAATTAATATGAGAGTTTTAGATATGTATAAAGCTGGCTTAATAGATGAAACAAAGGAAGTTATGGAGAAATTTGGAGATGATATTTTACCACTAAATTCTATTGGATATGCAGATGCAAAAAATCATCTCTTAGGATACACGCCCTTAAATGATGCAATAGAGAAGACTAAAATAGCTACAAGACAGTTTGCTAAGAGACAAAATACATGGCTAAAGCATATGAACGGATTATTAATACATAATAATAAAGATTCTGATAGAATAATATCTAGGATAAATGCATTTATGGAAGATTAATAATAAAAATATGGAGAGACAAATGTCAAAAAACCAAACTTTACAAGAGCCATTTTTAAATGCACTAAGAAAAAGTAAACAACCAGTATCAATTTATCTTGTTAGTGGCATTAAGCTTCAAGGCCAAGTCGATTCTTTCGATCAGTATGTAGTTGTTTTAAAGAATACTGTTAATCAAATGGTGTACAAGCATGCAATTTCTACTATTGTGCCTTCTAAAATGGTAAAATTTGAAAATGCAGATGAATAAGTTTAAGGAAAGGATTTGCTGAAATCTAAAGAGTGCAATCCAAATAGTATACTCATTAATCAAAGCACTCAGAGATTTGCCAATGACGATGATGAATTTCATAGCTTGTGTTCTTCTGCTGGTGTCTCTATACATTCATCATTCACTTTTAATCAAAAAATAATATATTCAAATTATTTTCTTGGAAAAGGCGCAATAGAACAAATACAAAAGGTCGTAAAAAAAAATAAAATAGATTTAGTGATCTTTAATAATGAATTAAGCCCTAGTCAGGAGAGAAATTTAGAAAATTTATTTCAATGCAGAGTATTAGACCGAACTGGCCTAATACTCGATATTTTTGCTCAAAGAGCCCAATCCCATGAAGGCAAACTCCAAGTTGAATTAGCTCAACTTCAGTACCTTTCAACAAGATTAGTGAGAGGCTGGAGCCACTTGGAAAGGCAAAAAGGTGGTATAGGTTTAAGAGGTCCTGGTGAAACTCAGCTTGAGACCGATAGACGATTAATTGGAAAAAGAATAAAATTAATATCTAACAAACTTTGCAAAGTTTCAAACCAAAGAGAGCTTGGCAGAAATAGAAGAATAAAAATGGGAATTCCAAGAATATGTTTAGTAGGATATACGAACGCTGGAAAAACATCATTATTTAATAAGTTAACCAATTCATCGGCTAAAGCAGCAAATGAGCTATTCGCTACTTTAGATCCTATGCATCGAAAGATAAATTTCTCTTTTGGTAGAGATGCAATTTTATCAGATACAGTTGGATTTATTAGAGATTTACCGGTAGGTCTGATAAAGTCATTTGAATCTTCTTTGGTTGAAGCTACCCAAAGTGATCTTTTGATACATGTTATTGATATTAGCGACCCAAAATATAAAGATTATATTTTCCATGTTAATAAGGTTTTGGAAAATATTGGTGCAAAGGATATTAAGCAAATACACGTCTATAATAAGTCAGACCTTATATCTAATAAAATAGATAATCTTGATAAAAATTCATTTTTAATTTCTACGATCAATGATGCAACATTGTTAAATTTGAAAAATTATTTGTCAAAATTTACTCTTGAATTTGAGGAATTAGTTGATATTGTCCTTAAACCAAACCAATATAATTTTAGAAATTCAATATACAAAGATTGTACGGTAATTGAGGATAGCTTCACTAACAATGGAGAGGTGAAAATGACTATTATTGCACAAAATAATTACCTTGAATTTCTAAGAATCAACAGCATTAAATATTGTAGACATGAAATTAATGACGAAAACTTTGATAGTTTCGTTAAATCAGCATAATATATAGCAATTAATAAACGGAGATATGAGAATGGCTTGGAATGAACCTGGCGGAAATAATAACAAAGACCCTTGGGGTAGAGAAAAGCAGTCACCACCTGATCTTGATGATGTTTTGAACAAGCTTCTAGCTGGTTTCAAAGGATTTGGATCAAAAAAAAGCTCCCCATCCGGAGGCAACAATGGTGGTAAAAAAGGTATATCATTTATACTAATTATTTTATCAATTGTATGGCTTGGCTCAGGTTTCTACATAATAAGTGAGAACGAAAGAGGGGTAATTTTAAGATTTGGTGAATACCAAAGAACAACAATGCCGGGTCCTGGATGGCATCTGCCTTACCCAATAGAAACAGTTGAAAACGTTGATGTTACTGGCATAAGAAGTGTCGAAAAACGAACCACCATGTTAACTCAAGATGAAAATATAGTTGAGCTAGCGTTTTCCGTACAATATAGAATTAAAAATGCTGAAGACTACTTATTTAATATTGAATTTCCTGATATTCCAGGTGACAGAACCTGTCGCTTTGGCAGCAGAAGTACTATATGCGGAGTTTTAGATTCCGCCATTAGAGATGTTGTTGGAAAAAATAAAATGGATTATATTTTAAAAGAGGGAAGAGTTGAAATTTCAAGCAAGACAGAAGAATTAATGCAAGTTATATTAGATAGTTATCAGTCAGGAATTGAACTTACAACAGTTAACCTTCAAGATTCCCAGCCTCCAGATCCCGTTCAAGCTGCTTTTGATGATGCAACTAAAGCAAGAGAGGACATGGAAAGATTTAAAAACGAAGCCGAAGCCTATGCCAATGAAGTGTTACCTGTTGCTAGAGGTGAGGCAGCTCGAATGATTCAAGATGCACTTGCATATAAAGAAAAAGTTATAGCGAATGCTGAAGGCGAGGCTACAAGATTTGAAAAGCTTTTATATGAATACAAGCGCGCCCCTGAAGTGACTCGCAAACGCCTTTACCTCCAAGCAGTAGAGTCCGTAATGTCAAAAAGTTCAAAGATTATGCTTGATGCAAAAGGAAGTAATAACATGATGTTTTTACCTTTAGATAAAATTTTACAACAGCAAGACTCTGACGAAGAAAATAAAGACAGTAGAGTTGATGAAATTCTAAATAGAGGAAGTGATAATAATAGTAATTCATCGATAAGGGAGGGAAGATGATGACACAAAAAACTCTTATTATTGTTTTAGTTGGTATTATTGCCATTCTATGGAGCACCGTTTTTTTTGTTAAAGAGACAGAAAGAGCAATGGTTTTTCAACTGGGTGAAATTAAAAGAGATGACTTAAAACCTGGATTACATCTTATGATACCTTTCATTAATAATGTTAGAAAATTTGATGCAAGAATTTTAACTATGGATGCACAACCAGAAAGATTTTTAACTAGCGAAAAGAAGAACGTTGAAGTTGATTTCTTTGTAAAATGGAAAATCCAAGACGTTAAAAGATACTATAAAGCTTCTCTTGGTGACAGGGCTAGAGCTGAAGCTAGAATAACTCAAATTGTTAAAGATGAACTCAAGAACCAGTTTGGTATTAGAACCATTCAACAAGCCATATCTGGTGAACGAGATGAAATAATGAGCACGCTAGAGGTAAAATCTCAGGCACTAGCTGATCAACTTGGTATTAAGCTTGTTGATGTTCGAATAAGTAGAATTGAACTACCAACCCAGGTAAGTGATTCTGTTTATGAGAGAATGAGAGCTGAAAGAAGTAGAACAGCAAAAGATTTCAGAGCCAGGGGCCAAGAAATGGCAGAAAAAATTAGAGCTGAAGCTGATAAAAAAAGAACCGTAATCATTGCTGAAGCCTATAAAAAAGCCGAAACGGAAAGAGGTCTTGGTGATGCAAAGTCTGCAAAAATATATGCTAATGCTTACAATAAAGACCCAGAGTTTTACTCCTTTACAAGGAGCTTGAATGCATACATTCAAACGTTCCAAGGTAAAAACGATGTATTAGTCGTTGAACCAGATTCAGAATTTTTTAAGTATTTTAAAGGCGATCAGTAGTATCATATAAAAATGCCACAATATAATTGGATATTACCTGATGGGGTTGAGGACCTTTTAACTGACCGTGCTTTATGGTTAGAGCAAAAAAGAGAGGTTTTAAACAGCACATTTCAATCTTTTGGTTTTCAACCAGTGATAACGCCTTTAATTGAGTTTACAGATACCCTAATATTTAGCTCTAGTAATGATTTGGATATTCAGACTTTCAAGGTAACTGATCAAATATCAGGTAAACAAATGGGTATCAGGACCGATATTACGCCACAAATTACTAGAATTTATGATACTTATTACAAGAATAGCGAAATATGCAGATTCTATTACATTGATAATGTTCTTAGAACAAGAATAAATGAATCTGGCGAAAGCAGAATTCCAATCCAAGTTGGCGCTGAACTTTTAGGCGACAGTTCATTACAAAGTGATTCAGAAATAATTATACTGTTATGTAGAATTTTAAAAGATATTTCAAAAGAACAAATTTATCTTGATATAGGTAATATTGGAATATTTAACAGTATATTAAGTAAGATAGATTTCTCAAAAGATGACCAAAACAAACTCATTGATTTAATAAAGATAAAATCTCAAAACGCTCTTAAAGACTTTTTAAACACTATGGATTTAGAAAAAGATTTACATCAGGCACTTTTAGCCTTGCCAAAAATGCACGGAAATTTTGTCAACATTGAAAAAGATAAAGAAGTTTTAATTCGCTTTGGAGAGGATGTAATCAATAAAATTAATTATCTCCAGCAAGTTTATAAATTAGTTTCAGCCTCTTGTCCCGATGTTGAAATTAAGTATGATTTAAGTGAAGCCAAAGGATTTGATTATGAAAAAGATATTATATTTTCTGCATATCTAGGAACAAGTTCTCGTCCAGTAGCTCTAGGAGGCCGTTACGATAAAATTATTAATGATATTAAAGGTATAGGTTTTACTCTAAATATAAAAGAGCTTATTGGTGAGCCGAATAGTTTTGATGGATTATACGTGATGACAGAGATAACTGAAGATCAAAATCAGATTAAAGCAATTAATGAATTAAGGCAGTCTGGCAACATTGTTATCTATGTTAACTCTAATAATAAAAATGCTTATAAAGATTGTTGCAATAGGGAATTAGTTTGCGTAAACAATAAATGGGAGTTAAAGGAAATTTAATGAAAAATATAGTAGTGCTTGGATCTCAGTGGGGTGATGAGGGAAAAGGTAAGATTGTTGATCTCCTTACAGAAAACTGTGATGCTGTAGTAAGATTTCAAGGAGGTCATAACGCCGGCCATACATTAGTAGTTAATGACAAAACTACTATACTTCATCTAATTCCGTCTGGTATTCTGCATAAAAATGTTGATTGCATAATTGGCAATGGAGTAGTGCTATCACTTGAAGCTTTTCATAATGAGGTTGAGGGACTAAAGGCATCATTACCGAACTGCCTTGAGAAAATTTTTATATCTGAAAATTGCTCGCTAATTCTTCCAAATCATATCGCGCTTGATAAAGCCAAAGAACAAAAAAGTGGTAAAAACAAAATTGGTACAACCGGTAGAGGTATTGGTCCTGCATATGAAGACAAGATATCTAGAAGAGGAATTAAGTTAGGCGATTTATTTGATGCAACTAAAGCAAAAGAAAAAATTGACACAATATGTGAGTATCATAATTTTTTACTGAAAAACTATTTTGGGGTAAATGAGCTTAATCCATCAGATGTATTAGACGGTTTATTGAATCTATTTGAAAGGTATAAGAAAAATGTTTGCAATACCACTGATTACATTCAAGAACTGATTGATAGTGATAAAAAGATAATTTTCGAAGGTGCTCAGGGAAGTATGCTTGATATTGATCATGGCACATATCCTTTTGTTACATCTTCGAGCACAACAGTTGGGGGGATACTTACAGGCACAGGAGTATCTCACAAAAACTTAGATTATGTTTTAGGCATTGTGAAAGCTTATACTACAAGAGTTGGTGAAGGGCCATTTCCCACAGAACTTTTTGACGAAACTGGAGAAACTTTATCTTCTCGCGGACATGAATTTGGTGCAACTACCGGAAGAGCAAGAAGGTGTGGATGGCTTGACTTATATACTTTAAAAAAAATTGCTAAAACAAATGGTTTTGATGGAATATGTATTACAAAGCTCGATGTTCTAGACACACTTGAAGAGATTCAAGTATTCTTTGGAGAGAAAGAGGGCTACAAAAAATTTGCGGGATGGAAATGTAAGACAAATGGTATTGAGGAATTCAAAAAATTACCTTTAGAAGCACAAACTTACATTAATTCAATTGAGGAGTATCTCGAAATTCCTATTGAAATTATATCAACTGGGCCTGGTAGAAACGAAAATATTTTTCATCAAAGAAAACTTAATATTTAGATCCTTTTATCTGCCATTGATAAGCATATTAGTATAATTCCAAATAACCCTAAAATGTTATCGTAAAATAATGAATTAAAACATGAGGATATAAAAATTATAAAAAATATAGCCAAAGAGGTGGTATTTTTTTTACACTCAATAAATAAAAATAATAACAAAAGTAAAAATATTGTTAATCCAATCAAACCTGTTTGAACACTTATACTAATAAACTCATTATGAGGATTTTGAGTAAGAAACTCTTCGTGAGGAAGATTATTATTATCTAAATATATTTTAAGTGTTGGCTTAAAAGATCCTACACCAGTTCCTAGTAATAAATTATCTTGAAATGACTCTAAACCATGTAAAAGCCATACATACCTATATCCTGTTGAGGAAGAAAATTTATTTTCTTGTATCGAATGCAGATCATTATTAGCGAGATTAAGTCTTTCAGTAAAGACATCTTTGCCTGCAAAGAAAAGAGAAAACGAAAAAAGTGCTATTGCCAACAACATTTTTTTTATCTCATTTTTTTGTAAAAAACCTATGATAATTAATAGTATTAATGAAATTGCAATTAAATAACCTGTTCTTGAATTATTCATAAATAACACATTAAAGAATCCTAGAAATGACAAAACATAATAAAAATTATTATTAGTAATCTGGCCTTTTTTAAACACCATAAAACTAAAAAAAGAAAGTAAAACACCATGAATTATGCTATGTTGAAAAATAGTCACGCCATCTCTTAACTTATCTTGATACTCAATATTCAAAAAGCTTGTAATTTGTGATGGATTAAAGAGATCTAAGTATTTCAAATAAGATAAAAATAGAATTAAAACGCCACTTATAATGAAAAAATCAATCATTCGTGTTCTAACTAAATTGTCTTTGAATATATACATAAGTATTGGTATGTAAAGAAACTTGGCGTATTTTTTAAGTAACGACAGAGCTTCGTCTTGGTTAGCAACAGAATAAAAAAGAGAAATAAATAATATAATAAATAAACTTAAAGCTATTATTGAAATTTTATTTTTAAGAAAATATTTAGTGAACTCATGATTGTAAAATAAAGATATTAAACCAAACGTGATTGCAATTAAAATAGCGACATTTGCTGCTGCAGTTGATATTAGAAGCGAAAAAAAGGTTAAATATATGAATATTTCACTTATTTTTTTGAAATTTATAATATTTTCCATTAATCGCAATTATATAAAAAAAAAGTAAGTTTTAATATTTTTTTGATAGAATAAGTCCTAATGAATAATATATCCAAAATTCAATTTGCGAACTAACTTTTGACAATAATCAAATCATAATGTTTCATAATAATATAGCTTTAAATGATTTTTTTAGTATTTTAAAAAAAGTAAACCTATGGGCTTTTTTAGGATATTTTGATCTGAAATTAAAATATAGAAGAGCTTTCTTAGGACCATGGTGGGTCGTTATTGGTATGGCTATCTCCGCCGGATTGATGTGTATGTTATGGAGTACAATCTTCAATCTTGACTGGAAGGAATATCTCTCATATTTATTTTCAGGTTTCATAATATGGATTTATATAAGTAATCAGATCTCTGAGTCACCTGAAATTTTTTTTAAAGAGTCTGCAAGGCTTATCAAATCTTATCCTAACCCCCCATTATTTTATGTATTTAGAAAATGTTTTTTAAACTTGCTGGTGTTTATGCATCATATTCCGCTAATTATTATTATATGCATTTTCGTTCAAACAGATTTTAATATAAGGACAGTATTAACGATGCCAATTGGTATTTTACTAGTATTTCTAAACTTTATTTTTCTCAGTTCAATACTTGGTATATTGGCAGCACGATTCAAAGATATAGATCCGACCGTGAAAGCATTAATGCCACCAATGCTTCTGCTTACCCCAGTTTTGTGGAAACCAGAGATGCTTGGCGAGTTTTCTTATTTTATTTATTTTAATCCATTTACTTATTTCGTAAGTGTAATTAGAAATGATCTAATTGGATTAAGTTTTGATATATATATTTGGCTTGGAATTATTTTTATCACAATAATAAATCTTGTTATCTTCATAATTTTATATCATAAAAAAAGAAACAGGATTATTTTTTGGATTTAGATATGGAATGTAATATAAAGTTAAACGAAGTTTGTCTTGATTTTCCGATATATGATTCAAGATCTTTATCCTTTAGAAACGCGATTAAAAACTATACTCGGACTTTTAATGACACAAGATCAATCATCAATAAAGATGGGGTAAAAATAATACAAGCACTTAAATCTATTAACCTAAATATAAAAGATGGAGATAGGATTGCTTTAATGGGTGCTAATGGTTCTGGCAAGACTACTCTTTTAAAACTCATTGCAGGTATTTATGCTCCGACTTCAGGCGTTTTTGAAAAAAATGGCGAAGTCAGTTGTATGCTAGACATGGGTTTTGGCTTAGAACCTGATGCGACAGGATATGAAAA
>CEVG01011599.1_pt1 | contig 20233 bp, 20 predicted proteins | sample 356511 | NCBI WGS metagenome assembly CEVG01 (sample SAMEA2623426, study PRJEB7988) | marine metagenome | biome: marine biome (ENVO:00000447); feature: surface water layer (ENVO:00002042); material: "saline water (ENVO:00002010), including plankton (ENVO:xxxxxxxx)" | depth 5 m | reverse complement strand
GCGGATTCAACTACGACCACCACTTCTTCTACGACTACTACAACTGTTGTTCTTTCCCTTGATTATCCTCAATTAATTATTTCAGAAGTGTCAACATCAATTCCAGAATATAATAGAGACGATTGGAATCATTGGATTGATGAAAATGGGGATTGTCAAAATACTAGACACGAAGTTTTAATCGAAGAAAGCTTTGAGTCTGTTACATATACTAACGACACTAATTGTTCTGTTAGTACTGGAAAATGGTTCGGTAATTATACGGGACAGTATTATTACAATGCGTCTGAAATAGAAATTGATCATTTTATTCCACTTAAAAATGCACATCAATCAGGTGGTTATAACTGGTCATCTACAAAAAAAGAAGAATTTGCAAACTATAGATTAGATCCAGATAGCTTAATTGCTGTCAGCTCAAATGCTAATAGATCCAAAGGTGCAAAGAGTCCAGATGAGTGGAAGCCTTCTAATACCGAGTATTGGTGTGAATATGCATATGATTGGATACGTATAAAAGACTACTGGAACTTAACTGCCACTCAAGCTGAATGGGATGCTTTAGTTTCAATGATTGAATCTTGCCCTGAAGGATTTGCATATGCGGACGCTCAACAAGAACCTGTTGTAGAGCTTCCAAATCCAACAACTACAACTTCATCAACTACAACTGTAGCCGGTTCACAACCTGATAATCCTGGAGATACTAAAAATTGTGGAGACTTTGCAAACTATTCAGAAGCTAGAAGTTGGTATGATATTTATTTTCCATACTACGGGGATGTTGCGAATCTAGATGGTGACAATGATGGAATACCTTGTGAGTCTTTATCTGGAGCGCCATAGAATGCAATCACAATTTTATTTTTTGGAAACTAAAATGACGACAATGTTAAAACTTTTGGAGGTATGACTGTGTTTTCAATTCTTGGAAGAATATTTTTAAAACACAACTTTGATCAACTCAATCAAGCAAAAGATACTGCTATTACACTCAATATTCTAAGAACACAATGGAAAGAGGTTAAGCAAGAGAGATATAATTTAGTAAGAAAAAATAAGACACCTAACACAGATCCCGTTTTGTTTCAAAGAATAGAAGAAAGAGAAAATAAGATTTTAACAAAATTCAATAATCTAAAAATAGACGATGAGGTATTGAGAATTGCAAAATCAGATAATTAATTCTATTACTAAATTTAGTTTTTAAACAACTAAACGCGATCGGTTTTTCCTTTGAAAATTCTTGCTAAGATTGACTCACTGTCTTTTACCGGGTTATAAGATAATTCAGGTACTCTTTTATTGATTTCATTTTCATTTTCCAATTCTTCAAGCTCGATTTTTGTATTATCAAAATCATTACTTTGTTTCTGAATTCGAATTTCTGTATCTTCGAGCCTATCTTCTTCACTACCAGATATAGAATCTATTTTTTTAGACAATTCTTCGTTTTCTGTTACTTTAGGTTTCTTATTTTTACGAGAAGAAAAAGCCAGAAAAAATACAATAATTAATCCAAAAAAAAGATCATCCAAGGATCTTCCAGAAAAATTTCCAGTTGAAATGTCTTCAATAAGTTCAGAAATGACGGATAAAAATATAAGACCTGCAATAAATCTTCTTATAAGTAGACCTACTGATTTATTTTTCTCAGATTTCATACAGTTATTTTTAATTTAGTCCGGCTTTAAAAGTTCTAAAATTAGGCCCCATTGCAGATAAATTTTCTTTCATTTCATCTGATACATCTCCTAATACTGTCATGTTTTCAAACTTTGCTATCTCACGAAATTTCAGATTTACAGGTGTTCCTATTGCTTTTGTTGCTAGTTCTTGAAAACTTGCAACGTCCGTAAACTCCTCTACTAAGGTAGCTGTATTTGTACTCACATCTACATACCATTCAAATTTAAGCAAACCATCTACTCCTAAACTCTCAAGAAATTGACATTGTTCATTTTCTATAAAATTTATAAACTCTTTTTCTGATGAATAACTTACATCTATGATGACTCTTAATTGACCACTGTCTTTATGTAATTGCATATTCTCCTTTATTTATATATTTGCTTTTACTAAACCTTGAAACTCATGAACTATTTGAGCACCAATTTCATCTGTTGCATCTTTTCTATACTCTTCTAACTTTGTTTTATATTGTTCATATTTTTCTTTAGAGCTATAAACCGCTACAGAGCCGTGTGTTGTTGCGTCTATTTCAAACCAAGTAACTTCTTCAGCGGCACCTTCATCATCTCGTAATTGTTCTAATCCTTCTTTCATGCGATTCCAATCAATATCACTCTTGTGATTCCAAACAGTATTGACTACATATTTCATAAAATCTCCTTATTTGTTTTATGTAAGTATTTTAGCTTAAAACGTTCAACGCTTCCCTTACAAAGAACAAGTTATGGTATCGAATTTTTTAATAACCAAAAAGATATTTTCAAAAGTCTGGGTACTAAAAATTTAATTTGACCAATATTTGATGTTAAGTTTTATGAAAGAAGTGTTAAAAGAAACGTAAAAGGAATTGAAATCAAGGCAAGCGAAATGTATATAAGAAAAATAATTATTACAGTAATAATTAAACCTATAAGTATTTTGTTTAAATTCATGATTTCAATTTTAAAATTATTTATTTTTTTTCATAAATAAATACACTAAAAACTGATCGGATTATTTAGTTTTGAGTGTTCACTTTGTTGATATTCTGAACCTTTTTTTACTTTATATAAACACAAGAAGAATAATTATATTCATCTTATTTCAAAAATTACTATAACAAACTTTATCAATTTCCTCATTAGAAAAATTACTAAAAGGATTATCAATAAAATATGCATCGAAGATTTCATCTGTTTTACTCAAGGTTGCTACATAAAATTCTTCATAGTAGCAACTGTAAAGTGTTAGTTCAATATTTTGTTTGTCGCTATTTTCCCATTCGCTAATTAAACTGCATAGGTCTGTCAACATTGGAGCACCATCTACTCCGATGTCGGAAAAATCTGATTTACCAACGTAATAATCACCAAAAAAGAATAAAAGTTCATCTTTTTCAATTAAAGCCTTCTCAGCAAATGATCCTGGATGAACATCATAAATATAATAAAATGGTAAATTTCTATCATCACCTTGTGGTAAATAAAAAGAAACATTATCAATTGCGCCAAAAACTCCTATGTTTTCGTAATCTATTCCTTTGATTAAATAGTTATCTACAACTTGTTCTGCAATCTGATTGTTTATTGCATAACTAATTGAGAATTCTTCATCCTGTTCTTTATAAGCTGTATAATTAATTCCAACGATTTTTCCATCTTCGGATAAAACAGGGCTTCCAGAGTTACCGAAAAATATCGGAGCTGTGTGGCCGAATGTTTGTAAACCTGGAGCAGTCCATCTGGTGTCTCCAAAGTACCTTAAACTTGATACAACACCATTTGAGACTGTAATTTCTCCTTGACCAACACTTGGATACCCTAAGGTATAAATTTCTAATCCGGGTATGAAATCTCCATACCAATCTAGAGATGAGAAATTTTCATTTGAATCAATTTTCAATAAAGCTAGATCGTAACACATAGATCCAGCAACCCATTCAGCTGAAAGAGGTACAGGTTCTTTATTAGTTTTTGGGTCAATCCAACTGTTTAGAGCAGGATCATATTCAGAATAGTTGAATAGTAAAAAATTTTGTACACCTACTGCTACATGGAAGTTTGTAATTACATAACCATCCGGAGTTATAATTGCACCTGTGCCAAGCCCGATATAATCATCATCCTCGTTTACATAGCCTATATCAAGAATTGATTCAAAATAATCAGAACCCCAAACTAAAAAATCTGATTTTACATTTTCATTTTGAAAATTCTGGTTTTCAATACTAGTTTTTTTTTGAATTTCATTTACTGCTTCTTCAATCGAAGAGTCAATATAGGCTTTAATTTCTTGTTCTGCTTGTACCGCTTCTTCAATCGAAGAGTCAATATAGGCTTTAATTTCTTGTTCTGATGGTCCACAAAAAGCTAAAAGGAGAAAAATTATGGGCAAATATTGTTTCATGTTTAAATATTAAAGAATAAATTTTAACCAAGCAATGAAAAGCATAAGGTTTTTGTACATAAAATGCTATTAATTATTATGTTTTAAATAAGTTAAAGATCAATATTTATTTACTAGCTATCTACAATTGTGAAGCTAAATTGATCAAGGTAATAAACACTATGGGTTGATTTTGAGTTAAGAGTCACATTTTCAAGAACACTATTTGATTTAAAAATTAACTCAGAAACTCCATCGTTAATCTTTACATGACTTAAAACGTATCTATAACCGCTTTCCCAAGCGTTGTTAATAAAAACTGTTCCATCAGATACAGATACTACTGTAGAGGAGTATCTGTATGTATTGTCTGTGGGTGAGAAAACTATTTTTCTTGATTTAGTTGATTTTGAGCCTGTTGGGAACATGTCAAATGCTAATTCAATGTATTTAATTTCATTACTTCCAGACACAATTCCAGAAAAATCAAAATTAATCGTATCTCCAACTGTATAAATTTCTTCTCTTGGACCAAGATTTAAGAACTGACCATTGCTTGGGTCAGAAGCAAACATGTCTGGAAAAATATAATCTTCGATTCCTTGATAAAGGGTAAATTTATCATTGGAAATTATACTGTTGGCAGATGTCATATCGATCGTCTTAATTGTGGATTCGCCTTTTTCACGCCATGCAAAAACTTTAATATACTCAAGTGAATACAAGTCTTTAGGACAAGAATCTGAAATAGTAAATTTTGTTGGGATTCCTTCTTTCCCTAGTGAAACTGAAAAGCTATACCCTTTTTCTCCTCTAAAAAGAGCGTACCCTCTTACTGCTTTCATGTCTGTATCTGTTACAAGCTTTTGAACAGAGGTTCCAACTCCATGAATTTGAATTATTGAATTATTGAATCCTCTTTCAACTGTAAAGGTTTGGTTAGTTATATTAATAATTTTCATTAATTCATTATCAATCAAAATTATGTCACCTATGTAATAATTATCGCTGCTTACAACTGTTATAGAAGTATCACTAGTATTTACATCGTTAGAAATTGTAGAAAACGCATTAAATCCTGTATCCATTATGTATGTGATATACATTTCGGAGTTATTTTGTATATACTCTCCATTGCTTATGACTTCTTGGGAGGTGTTTATCCATACGTTATCAAAAGAATTAATATTTACATCATTTTGAACAACAGCAGGTCCAACCAAAAATTCTCTAAGACCGTCGGCTTTAACCAGTCCACCGTTTCCATTATCTGCATATCCGTAAAACCAATAACCATTCGTTAAACCGCTTTTGCTAAATGTTGCTTCTGTAAGTCCAGTACTAGTTGATATATTTATAGGCTCCAATAATACATAGCTAGATGTAAATGGTTCAATAAAATAAAATTTAAAATTTTTATCTCCATTTCCATTAATTTGAATAGTAAATGTAGTTGAAGAGTTTGAGGTTATTTGTGTTGTAGCTCCTGCAGTTAATGAAGGAGGTGATGGATATAAATTATAAATAGGTGGAAACCCTAAATCGCTACTTTGATTTTGCTCTGAGTAAGTAGGTGCAACTCCCGAACAAAATGAATTATTTTCATTATTAGATGTTAAAACTTCAAGAAAATTTCCGTTTTCTGGAGATACAATGCCTTGAAATCCATACCCGTTATTGGTAGTTATAACTGTGGTGGTGGTTGTTGGAACGGTTGTTGTTGTGGATACTGTTGTAGAGGTTTCTTCTTTAACTATAGTTGTTGTAGTTGTGACAGTTACATATTCATTTACTCTAGTTTCGCAACCAGTATAAGATTTCATTTTACCAAATGTTGTTGGCCCTAAGTCTCCATCAACAGTGATTCCGACATATGCTTGAAACCTTTTAATTGCTTCTCGAGTTTGATTGCCTTCTAAACCATCTTCTACACCAGCTTCAAAACCATATCTGTTTAGAAAATTTTGTACGTTTTGTAATTCATCAAAATTAATACCCGAATTATCTTCAGGTATACAACCATCATAAACAACTTCAGTTGTGGTTGTTGTGTCGGGAACAGATGTTGTAGTTGTAGAGTTTGTAGCAAGAGAAGTTGGTGTTACATCAGTTAAGACTTCTGCTACCTCTTCTTGATTAGAACTACATGCTATAAATATTAAGAAGAAAGCTATAAGTGAGAAAAGATTTATTTTTTTCATTAATAAGATGATATATCAATGAATCATATATTCAATGAAGTATTGATTTATCTGTTTTTTAAGTAAGATTTATTGTTATAAGTAATATAAATAAAACTCATCAAAATTAAGATCAAAAAAATTCTATTAATTTGAGGAGTCCTATTTTCCGTATTTAAGATTTCCGTTTTAGCATATCCTCCGTTCAAATAATGTAAACATTCCGCATAACCAGTTACAGTTACTGAATTACCTTCAGAGTCTCTCAAATTTATATTTTGAAAAAAGTTATCAGGTTGAAATATTAAATAACCATCTTCATGTTCTATAGGTTTGTTAAAACTTTCATAAATCCCACAAGTAGCTATCTCTTTTGTTAAACATTCAATATCTAAATCCGTAATAATTTCATAATAATTTGAGATATAACGACAACTTAATGTCGTTGGTATTTTCTCTGAGAGTTCATAGTTTAAATCATTATCATAATTCTTAGGAAAACCAACTATATAAGTAAATGCTATAAAGGCTAGCAGTGTAATAACTACTTGTGTTTTAATATTTGACCTTCTTAGAAAATTAATTATTAAAAATAGAAAAGAAAATGCCAGTAGAAAAAAGTAGTAATGGGTTTTTACAGTGTCTCCTTTATCTGGATTAAAGTGTAGGCCAAATAAGCCCAGAGATGTTAGCAACAAAACAAATATTCCTACCAAGTAAACTTTTGTAAAAGAAGCAAATTTAAAAGATTTCTGCTTAACAAAAGTGAAAGCTATAAAAATTAATGATAAAAATACTGATAAATTTCTTCTTGGGTAATCCAGAAAAGTTACAATCTGTTTTCTATTTGATACAAATAAACTTCTTTCGTGATCCCAATATCTATTAAAATAATCCCCAAATAAATCAATAACTGTGATTCCAAATAAAGAGCTCGCATGTATATTTCTAAAAGGATTTAAAAAGATATCTTTTAAATTTAAAGTGTAAATAAATGACAATGGAGCACGAAATAAATATGATTCCAACTCAGGATGAGACAACATACTTATGTTATTTACTCTCATATTTTCTTGATATAGAAAATACGACATTATTAGAAAAATAATAAAAGCTATGCCTAAATCCAAATATTTTGCTTTAATAATTTTCTTAAAATAAATAAATAAAATCGCAGACGCCGTCAATACAAAAACAGTACCTTTACTAGTTGCTATTACTGCTAGTAAAGGTGTAGCTACAAATAAATTTGATATATTTTTATTTTTAAAATAATTATCAATACATACTATAACCCATGGGAATAAAGCAAATGCAAGCATTTCTGGTTTCATTATCAACCTCCCACCAAATACTGGTGGAAAAATATTTAAAAAAGTTAACGATAAAAATATTTGAGTTGTACTAATTTTTTTAATTTTCATGAAAAGAAAAAAGCCTAGTAGTCCAACTAAATAAAGTACAAAATTGCCAAGTTGAATTGCTGAACTATATATATATTCCCACTTATCGGCTACATAAAATTGATCATATAAATCAATAAAAAGAGATATAATCCAAAAATAAAATAGACCCTGCTCTCGTGATGTAGTTTCTATGGTCCCATTAAAGTACTCAATATACCTAAAATATCTATAAAAATCTGTTCCATCTATAGAGTTATAGAATATTTCTCCTACAGTAAAAGTAAAAATTAATGAAAAGAAAAATGAAAAAATTGAAAATATTCTTAACTTTTGTTTTAACATTTAATTCCTTGATTAAAATATTTAATTTTGCATTACTATAAATTTATATCAGAAATGCTTCAAGGTAAAGGATAGCTTTAATTAGATGGGTTTAATTAATAGAAATAAAAATCTGATTTGTAAATTTTTGTTCCTTTTAATTTATACTTTTCCTGTAAAAGGATTGGGCTACTTTTCAGGCGTTCCTTTCAACTCAAAATTGTCATTTATATTGCTAATCTTAATTATCTTTTGCGTCGTAAAAGCTCAAGAAAATTATTTAAAAATTTGTTCAATATTTTTTTTTATAATATTTTTTTTCAAGGTTCTTTTCATCCTCAACCCCCCAAATCTATGGTCGGTATGCGTCAGTGACAATTCAACACCTGTTCAAACAACTTTTAATTATGAATATATTGATTCAAAATGTACAAAGAGTTTTAATAATTTAAACTCAATTTTTACTGATAAAGTTAATGTTGTATCTTACGAAACGCTTGATAATGACTATGAATGGCTGGGTGCAAACTCTTCAAATTTTCCGTTAGGATTTTTAAATCACGCAAAATTTAATATTTATGAACTAAGACGTGATTGGCTTCCTTTTAAGATGAGACTTTTTAAAGAACTTGATAAAAACACTACACAACTAGAAATCAACTACATTGGTGAAGTAACTGTGAAATTTAATGATGGTACAAGTGGTTTTGGGATTCCTAGCCGTTATTGGAATGAAAACACTGTTGTAATTGATGTTCCCGATGATGCCACACATGTAGAAATAGAATACTCATTTATCAAATGGGAAATCAAACAAATCCCAACATTAAAAACCGGTTACCCGTATGAAAAATTTGCAAAACTCATTATTAGAGAATTGGGTAGTTCCAAAAACAACAATGGTTTGTATTCGCTAATATTGATTCTTAGTTTCTTACTTTTGAATTTGAAAAACTTACTCTTTAATTTAAATAAAAATTACTTGCTGCTGCTGTCCTTATCCGTTGTATTTTCTCTTATTTATAATTTTGATTTATCCCAAAATAGATTGATAAAATTATATGCTTATTTTTGTTTGTTGTTAATTTTTCTATTCTTTAATCATTCAAAATTTTCACTATTTAATTTTCTACATATTTTTATTCTTTTAAGTTTTATAATAATTGATTACCCTTGGAATAATTTTGATTTAATTGTAAAACCTGGTGGGTCTGATAGCCTCACATATGAAAATCAGGCTAGGTTAATTCTTGAAGGAGATGGTCTCCGTGGTGGAGCAGATGTTTTTTTATATTCCCCTGGGTATAGATATTTTTTGTTTGTACTTCATATAGTATTTGGTGATTTTTGGAATGTAGCCTGGATATCTATCTTGTCTTTATGTGTTAATTTTATATTTTTAAATAATGAAAAAAACAACCCTATTTCATTCTTATTTGTTCTTTTTCTTATTTCAGATAACGTAAGAAATATCTTTCTATATGGCATGTCTGAATCAAGTTCCTTGGTGTTATTTTTAATTTCTATATACCTTATTAATAAAAATAAAAGTTTTGCAGGCGTTCTATTGCTGGGAATAGGTGTATTAATCAGGCCAGAGACCGGACTATTTGCAATAATTGTTTTACTGTTTAATAACAAGAAATTACAACTACGAAGCTATTTAAGCTTCGGAGGATTACTGATTTTACCTCTAATACATAATTTGTATTATGGAAATGAATTTGTAGTGCTAACGTCTGGTTGGAACTATGGAAGAAATTTAGACTTTAATTTTGCTAAAAACTTAAATTATTTATTAATTAATCCATTTAATGACAAAATTCTTATGACACTAGGTTCTACAATTATCTATATTGGTTTTAGTGTTCTTTTACTATCGGTGTTGAACTTTTTAATTTCAATTTATAAAAAACAAGGTTTCTTGAATAATCAATTTTTCTTTTATGGGATTTTAAATCTCTTACCATTTGTTATTTATGATCCTGAGCTTTTTTATCCAAGACATATAATTATTGGTTTGTGTTTCTTGTCCTTAAATAATATTTACAATGAGAAGTGGTCAATAAATTTAGAAAACCGTTTAAAGGAATTGCAATGAAAAATCTTATTAAGATGTTTTTATCATTAACAATTACGTTTATCTTTTTACTGCAATTTGATGCTATTAGAGTTACGAGTATTTATTTTTTTGATGGGATATATCTTTTAATCATTGCTTCCATTATTAATTATTTGATTTTCAGAAATAAAATGAAAAATGTCTTAATTTTAGTTATTACTGTATTTTCAATGAATTTTGGTTTTTTTGTTCTACTTCCAGTTAGTTACGAAAGATCAGTTTCAGTTGAATTACTTACAAACCTTAGTAATGAATCAGTCAATTCAGAATTGACCAAAGATGATATTAGAAATGAAATTATAAAAATAACAAGTACTGAGGAGTTCACCAACAAAAGAATTGAGGAACAACTTTATACTGGATATATTGAAAAAACTGACAATGGATATACAATTTCTCAAACAGTAAAAAATTTTTTAACACTTAAAAACTTTATTTCAAAAATTTTTAATATTGGTATTTAATTGAAATCAATAATTTATCCACATCTCTAAATAAATTAAATATTTACCCCGAGCTTGTTGATACTTTTATATGCATATTTATAGCCACTAAATTCACTAAAAAATTAGTTTGGACAACCATCCTTCCAAACATCTTTTATTGATTCGAATCCATTTTTATAGTGAAAGTCTTTATCTAATCCTTTGTTTTCTCTTTCATTGAAGTCTTGAATTAGTAATCCTTCTTTAAATGAGATGTTCAAGTAAACTTCTGATGCAGAATCTGGGTTATCAACATCATATGTGTTTAAATATAGAAAATTACTTACCAAGGATGAGATTAGTACAATAACTACTAAGCTCCTTTTGATTTCAACTTCCTTCATTAAAAAAATCAAAGCAACAAAAGCTGGCAACAGATGTCCTTCTTCTGTTGGAAGCCTAAGAAAACTTAATTGGAAAAGAAGAAATATAAGAACAAAATGAATATTTTTTCCTAAATTAATACTTTTAAACATATTAAAAATTAAATAAAGCACAATGATAAAACCTACAATTCCAAAAAAGTCTATTTGTTTTAGAAGAAACCTGCCCAATCTGTAAATTGTTGAGTGATCAGTATTTGTTAAGTTAAAAATACAAACCATATCTGAGGGTGTATCCATAATGGATGAAAGTGTTGTACTCCATAAGCTAAAGTAAGCAACACCATAAATAAGAGAAGTAAAAAAAGATGTTAAAACTACAAGATTTAATATTTCTCTTTTTGATTTTTGTAAATAAATAAATAATGCAAAAACTGCAATTGAAAAAATAAGATTAGATAAACGTATGCCCATTGAAATAGATAATAAAAAAGGCACTGTAAGAGAGTTGTTTTGTAAGTAAATAGTTGTGTAAATTGCTAACAAACCAAAAAAGAGGCCAGCTTGGTAGTCGATTATTGAAAAACCGCTAACTAAATATACAGGTGAAAGTGTAATTAAATAGAAATATACAAACTTTGAAAAATTCTCTTTCTCAAAAAATTTAAAAATTAAGAAATTATTAGATATAAGAATCAAAAATTGTATGATTAAGAAAACTTTTTCAAATTGAAGATTAAAAATACTTGATATTTTAAATAATAAACTTAAAAACACTTCGTATACGGGAAACCCCGGCGGTCTCGAAGGTAAATAGACAGAATCTTGGACATAATTATTTACTGTTCCGATTAAAGCATATGAATCCCAATCAGAACCTATATATCCCTGCATAAGAAATGGTATAAAAATTAAGGTTTGAATTACAGAACAAAGATAGAAATGCTTCTTGTCTTGTTCAAGATTCATTTATCACATTCCAAGTTCAGACTTACATGTATTCCGTTTTCCTTATCCATATGAGGAAAATAGGCCTGTGAGTGATCATCAAAGTCATAATCGTTGAATACTGTTTTCCAATCCCACTTTCTTATATTTCTAAACCCTGTCTCTTCTAAAATTATTGTTAGACTTTTCTCATCGTAAACTGTTCTATGATAAATATTTTCCTTATCAATTCTCCATTTTCCATATAGTGGACCAAGTATCTTGCTCAAATCTCCAGAAGTTTCATAAACTTTAATGAGTTGTGGGAAGTTAGGAACGGCTAATCGTAAAACTCCGTTTTCTTTAAGCACTCTATTCCATTCCTCTAATACTGACTTAACCTCTTCTCTATCAAAATATTCTATAACGTGAGATGCATATATCACATCAACTGAATTTTCAGGAAAAATTTCTAAATTGTCGACTGGCATTTCATAATCTATGTGATCATATTTAGCTAAATCAATGTGAACAAATCCCTCTAAGTATCTTTCACCACAACCCAAATGTAATTTCATATTATCTTTTTATTGAAAAAATGCCCCTAAGTATTTTTAAACCATCTATCAATGCATTGACTTTAGTTTTACCAGCATATCTTTCTCTTTCCTCACTAAGAATTTCAGTATATCTTAATTTTTTCTGATGGACCTGAACAGGAAGCTCTAAACAAAGAGTGAAGTCATTTGATTGAAGCTCTATAAAATTTAATATATCTCTTCTAAACATTGGATAAAAAAATAAAGAATCCGTAATATTACATCCAAATCTATATCTAACTAAACCAGTAAAAAACTTGTTTCCTATAGCTCTAATGAAAGTGTCATCAGGACTTTTTGCTCCATCCTTATATCTTGAACAAAAAACTGCATCTTGGTCATTTAAAAGACTTTTCATTTCTTGTAATGCTTTTGGATTGTAAGAGCCGTCTCCATCCATATATGTAATATATTCTTTAGAGGATAGCTCTATGGCTTCTTTAACAGCTCCTCCCCAACCTTCTCTAGTTTGTGTTATAAATTTTACATCATAATTTTCTGCAATATCTTTGGTATTGTCTGTCGAGCTTTTGTCAATGACAATAGTTTCTCCAATATTCAAATCTTTTATCTCATCAAGAACATAACCAAGTGACTCTTCTTCGTTATATGTCGCAATAATTAATGAAACATCATTTAATTCAACGTCTTTTGTGTTCATTTTTACATTCCTGAATATGAGTAAATATCTTCAATTTGATCAGCAATTTCTTCAATTTGATCTTTTTTTAAATTAGTAGAAGAAGGTAGCCAAAGAATTTTTTCAGAAATATTTTCTGAAAATTCAACATTGGTTTTTTCAACACTTTTTAAAAATCTTTGTTTGCTTAGAGCTGGATATGATTCTCTAGTTAAAATATTGGCTGTTTCTTCTAATAGAGATTTCAATGTGTCTCTATCAATTTCTGATTCACAAATTAAATCTACGAACCAAGGAGTTTCATATTCTAAAAATTTAATAAAATTGTAATTTACAATTTCTTTATCATAGATTTGAAACATTTCTTTTTTTACTTTTATAAATTCATTAATTTGTTCAAATTGCGAAAGACCCAATGCAGATTGTAAGTCTGTAATTTTAAAATTTAGACCGTACCCTTCATGCCAATCACTTTTATCTTTTGATCTATTGAATGTTTTTAAACCTATAAGATATTCGTAAAAATTATCGTCGTCAGTTAATACTAACCCTCCTTGACCCATTGTAATTATTTTATGAGGCGTGAAAGAAAACACACTAAAACTTCCTAATGAACCACACATTTTATCTTGATACTTTGAACCAAGAGCATGTGCAGAATCTTCGATTAAGATTATATTTTTTTCATTACAATAATTTTCTATTGCTATACCTTCTTCTGTTCTTCCATTCAAGGGTACGTATATAACTCCATCAAGCTTTTCCACTGTTTGTAATGATTTCAGAGACATACATAAACGCTCATTCAGATCTATTATTACTGGTTCAGCTCCTGCCCAAAGAATGGCATTAATTGTTGCAATCATAGTTATATTTGGAACTGCAACTCGCTTACCTTCAGTCAGTCCTGCAGCAAGCAATGACAAATAAATAGCAATGGTACCATTAGGTACTGCAATTGCATATTTGCGACCTACAAAATCTGCTATCTTATCTTCTAGTTCTTTAGTAAGTGCATGCTCTGTAATCCATGCACCACTAGACATGTAATCATTAACCATTTGAATATCTTTCTCAGAGATATTTGGTTCTACTTGATTAGTTTTGTCTGACATTTACCCTTGTTCTATCTTTGTCTGGTCCATAATAGGGTCCATTTTTAACTTCTAAAACTTTTGAATCTTCTAACATTTCATATTCATGTACTCCTTTATATTGAACGATCATCATTCCCGATTCAACAATTGCAAAGTCAATATATGTTGTGTCTTCTTGGTATAAATTGCATTTAATCTTTCCTTGCAAGACGTATACAATTTCTTGTGTTACGTATGAACTTCTCTCAAAGTAGTTATGGTAATGTGCATCTAAAATCTTGTCTTTCTTGTAGTTCCATGTACCTACTTGTATGAAAGATTCGTCATTAGTTAAAAAATCTAAACCTTCAGGTATGTTTCTAATGTCAAAAATGGAAGCGTATATTTCGTTATTAAAAGTGATATGTTTTATATTTTTATCTTCCATAAGTTTCTTTATACCAATTTATAGTTTTTTCTATTCCATATTCTAATTCAAACTCTGGTTCCCATTCTAAAAGTTGAGAGCCCTTTGTACCATCAACTTTTTTTTCTAATACTCCATCTGGTTTTTCTTGGTTGAATGAAAATTCTCCTTCCCATCCAACCTGTGTCTTGATGATATTTGCTAAGTCAATGATTGATATTCCTTTTTTTACTCCAATGTTAAAAAAATGGTGGCCTCTCTCTAGAGTTAAAGATTTAATCAAAGCATTTGCACCATCTTGGACGTATAACCATTCTCTAATTGGTCTTCCTGTGCCCCAAATTTCAACATTTAAATCACCATTCATCTTTGCATCAGATATTTTTTTAACCAACGCCCCAAGCGCGTGCGATCTCTCAATATCAAAATGATCTTCTGGCCCAAACATGTTGGATAATATGACATTTGCAGAAGAAAATTTATACTCTTTAAAAAAACTACTACCTAAATCTACACAAATTCTTTTTGACATTCCGTAGTTATAAACTGACTCATGCGGAGGTCCGTCAAAGAAGCTATCTTCTTTATATGTATCTAAATGTCCCGGATAAGCACAGTTAGAAATTGGGTTTACTAATATAGAAACTTTATTTTCATTGGAAACTTGATAAAGATTTAAAGCCATTTTTGAATTTTCATAGAGCATTTTTGCTGGAAATTTATATCCGTAAGAAATACCACCAACAAAAGCAGCACAATTTATTACTGCTTGTGGTTTGTGTTTGAGAAAAAATTTATTCAAACTCTCTATATTTGTAATATTTAGATCGTTTTTTCCACGAATTTCTATAAGTTCATGTTCATTATCTTCTAGTAATAATTTTTTTACCCAACCTCCAAGAAAGCCATTTGAACCAACAACTAATACTTTCATCAGTTATAGTTCTTTTGGATGTTCCCAGGTTGGAAATATTAAATTATCCTTTAATAAAGCTAAGTCTTTTTTTGCTTCAGTAATGTCATGTTCAACCATAATTTTTACAAGTTCTTTAAAATCAACTGTAGGTTTCCATTCAAGTTTTTGCCTTGCTTTTGTAGCGTCCCCAATTAAATAATCTACTTCATTAGGTCTAAAATATTTTTCAGAAACATCAACATATTCTTCCCAATTTAAGCCAACGGTATTAAAAGCCGCTTCTGCAAATTCTTTGACTGTCTTTGTTACTCCTGTTGCTAGAACCCAATCCTCTGCAGTTGTATGTTGCATCATTTTCCACATACCCTCAACATAATCTTTTGCGTATCCCCAATCTCTACTTGCATCTAGGTTTCCTAGAGTTAATCTTTCTTGAATCCCTACGGATATTCTACCTACGGCTTTGCTAATCTTTCTTGTAACAAATGTTTCGCCCCTTAGTGGTGATTCGTGATTAAATAAAATTCCATTTACTCCGAACAATTCATATGATTCTCTATATATTTTTGTAATTTCATGAGCAAAGACTTTTGATGCTCCATATGGACTTTTAGCATCAAACAAAGATTTTTCATTAAGTAGCTCTTTACTAGCTCCACCATACATTTCAGATGAGGAGGCTTGGTAAAATTTTACATCTTTATTAAGGTGTCTTATTCCTTCAAGTATTGACACAGAACCAAGAGTTCCAATTTGTGTTGTAAATATAGGATTTATAAACGAAACAGAAACATGCGATTGAGCTGCTAAATTATATACTTCATCAGGAAGAATATTATTTAGCAAGTTAGTAATTGAAGATGAGTCAAGCAGGTCTGAGTAGTGAAGCGTCAACTGATTATCATCAGAATATTTGGAAATTAATCCATCTATTCTCTCTGTGTTTATAGATGACGATCTCCTTACAGTACCATGAACTTCGTACCCCTTTTCAAGTAAAAGTTGGGCTAAATATGCCCCATCTTGTCCAGTAATACCAGTAATTAATGCTTTCACTATATAAACATTTTAATTAGGTAATAAATAAGTTATGAAAATAATTCAATTAATTAGTATGAATCTTGAAATGAAAAATGTAGGCATAATTGTTTATGGAAGATTTCCGACAGAAAAAGCTTATGGTTCACACGTTATTGACACAGCTAATGGATTTTTAGCAAACAACTGTAATGTAAGTGTTTTTTTCTCAGAAACATCTAATGAGAAAACATTGGATGTTAGTCCCGAAGAATATTATAAGAATACAGAAATTAACTTTATAAAATTAAAAAATTATGATTTTACTAAATTATTTTTTTTTAATTTATTTCCAAATTTTTTACAAAAAATTTTTTGGACCCTAGGCGCATATTTTTGGTCGAGCTCTATAAAAAATAGCCTCCAACATATAGATACATTATGGTCAACAAACCCCAACGTTTTGATCAGGCACGTTTCAACCAATAAAAATATTATTTACGAGAAGCATGGGGCCGGTAAATTTATTCAAAAATATACAGTCAAAAAACTTTCTAAATATGAAAATGTATTTTTTGTTGGTACATCCTTGACCTCATACGAAGAATTGTCTCAACTTTTACCTCATAAATCTATTTACCTAACAAATGGAGTAAATTTGAACCCTTACAGGGAAAATATGTTGCACGAAAACAATAAAAAATTAAACATAGGATATGTTGGAATGCTTGAAACATACGGAAAAGACAAAGGTGTCAAAAAAGCTTTTTTGGAACTTAAAAATATTGCAGAAGAACATGATGTTAAATTAACTTTGATTGGTGGACCAAAAGAAAAAGTTGATGAAATTGTCCAAGAATTTCAAAACACAAATATCGATATTTGTTATAAATACAAAATACCCAAAGATCAAGTTCCAAAATACATAAATAAACTTGATATTGGAATTGTGCCTTATCCAAACGAATTCCACATGACAAACTACGCTTCACCAATGAAAATATTTGAATATGCAGCTGGTAGTGCTGTAATCTTGTCATCTGATATTAAAAGCAATTTCGAGCTTAAAAAAACTGGTCTTGGGATCGTTTACTTTAAGGCAGGTGATTTTGATGATTTTCGTGAAAAAATAGTTAATTTAATTTTAGATAAAGATTTGAGACAATCTCTTATAAAAAGTTCTAAAAGTAATATCGAAAAGTATTCGATTCAAAAAAGGATTGAGTCGTTAATTAATTTTTGCGTCCGTAGCTCAACTGGATAGAGCACCTGACTTCGGATCAGGGGGTTGAGGGTTCGAGTCCTTCCGGACGCGCGCTTATAAATTTTATTACATTATTCATTCTGTATTTAAGGGTGAGTTTAGATGTATCTATCTTTTTTAGGTTATCTAAATCTTCTATTGTATTTTCAAGAGCAGAAAGAAAACTATTCTTATCATTTAAATCAAAATAATTAATTGCGTTTTGAATTGGTAGCTCTTTATGTGCGAGAGATTCTGTAGCAATTACAGACATTCCAGAACCTAAATATTCATAATATTTTACTGGAGATGTGTGTCTCTGTGCATGAACACTGTCAACATTTGTCAAAACTCCAATGTGTGCAGTACCTAATATTTCTGATAATTCTGTTCTTTTAATGTGTCCATGAACAAATATATTTTCTTGTTGAAATTTAGTTCTTAAATCATTTGCAGCTTGTACTGGACCACCAAAGATATGAAATTCACATTTATTATTAAATTTAGAATCAAGAAAATATTCTAATATTTCTTTAACACCCCTGCTTTTACCAAAACGTTGTAAGTTGCCCGAAAATACAATCTTAATATTGTCATCTTTTTTAGGACTTACATTGAATATTTCTTCATCGAATCCATTTTCTAATATAGTTGCCTTGCTTCCTTCTTTAAGTTTTAAATCATGCATTATGTATCTATTAATACATATAATTTTTGAGTTATCAGATTTAATTGCTTTTGAAACAAGTTTTTTTCTTATATTTGTTAAGTCGTGACACTCATATATAACATTGATATTTTTTCTTGAAAGAAAGTAAAAAACCCAGTCAGAAAGTGTAAAAATATAACCGTCTTTATCATTTGAATATTTTATTGATACATATAAAGCCCACAGAATATGACTAAAAATATATACATATTTTTCAAAAATCTTAATCCTTCCAAAAGGTAGATAATGTTTAGTTGGTGCGATTTCAAAATCTTCATACATTTCATAAAATTCTTGTATTTTTGAAATATTTGTTGTTGCTTCTTTTTCTCTTAATGGAAAAACGAGCTTTACTTTAAAATTATTCTTAACAAAATGCTTTATTGTCGAAAAAGTACATATTCCATATGCGTAAGTGTTATAACTAGGGATACCCTGGTAAGTAATATATGTTATTTTCATTTATTTATAATTCAATATTACCCAAAATTAGAACTAAAATTTATTAAACATGAAAGCTGATCCAGGATACTTTGGTCCACAATCAATGATGTGGAAAGTTAATAAAGAAATTACCGTACTCTTTGGGGGCGCTAGAGCTCTTTTAATGCACGCTGCTCATCCTCTTATAGCTGCTGGGGCAAGACAAACTTCTTTTTACCAACGGGATCCATGGAAAAGACTAATCAGAACTTTGTCTCTTCAAAACTCAGTTACATTTGGAACTAAAGATGAAGCTAATGAAAGTGCTCATAGGATAAACAAATTACATGAAGTTATAAATGGTAAAGACCAAGTATCTGGTGGCTATTATGATGCTTTGGATCACGAACAATTGCTTTGGGTACATGCATGCTTGCAAATATCATCAATTTATTTTTATGAGAAAACAGTAAAAAAACTTTCCGAACAGGAAAAAAATCAGTACCACACTGAAAATATGAAATCAGCAGAACTTGTGCTAGTGGACATTGAAAAAATGCCTAAAACACACGAAGAGCTTAAAAATTGGGTAATTAATAAATCACAGGAGCCTGAATACTTAATTTATACTGATGTTGCAAAAGATGTTCAAGATATAATCGCTGGTGGACCTGTTCCAACGCATATAAAACCAATCTGGCCATTCATTGCTTTTACCGCTTTTAATACGCTTCCTAGAGAATTTAAATCTTTATATGGAATAAAGGAAACAAAAGTTAAGAATATTATTTTGGAATTTAATTTAAAATTCCTAAAATTCACAAGACCATTTTTACCACCATTTTTTCGTTTAATAGCTCCAGCAAGATGGGCTAAGCAAAGAATTGTAAAAAATCCAAATCTCAAATTCAAAGATAAAGCAAACTTTTAATAGTTAATATAATATTTGAATATGAGTGAAGAAAAGAATTGGAAAGAATTGTCAGACGATTTAACAAAGATATCTAAAAAAATTAAATCCAACATAACAGATGAAGAAAATATAGAAGATCTAAAAAACTCATTAAAAGAAACTAAAAAATCTATTTTGGATAATTTTATTGAGCTTAGTCAAATCGTCGAAAATACAGTAAAAGATGAAGAAATCAAACAAGATACATTAATTCTTATAAATAAATTAAAAGACGAAATGTCAAATTTTGTACAAATTACCAAAGAAAGAGTATCTGAAGTATTTGATATCAATAAGTCAAGTGAAGAAGAATAGGTTTATAAAATATTATTTAAAATCTAGTGTATTATTTATTAGACGAAAAACAGGGTCGGTAGCTCAATCGGCAGAGCAGGAGCCTTTTAAGCTCAA
>CEVG01156975.1_pt1 | contig 20843 bp, 26 predicted proteins | sample 356511 | NCBI WGS metagenome assembly CEVG01 (sample SAMEA2623426, study PRJEB7988) | marine metagenome | biome: marine biome (ENVO:00000447); feature: surface water layer (ENVO:00002042); material: "saline water (ENVO:00002010), including plankton (ENVO:xxxxxxxx)" | depth 5 m | reverse complement strand
TGTGGTCGAATCAGACCACCTTTTGACATCTCATCTGGATTGCCTGTATCATTGTTCCCTGTAGTGTCCGCTGCGTCCATCCTGTCTTTAACCCCAGGAATCATTTTGAGGAATCCAGTCAATCCTTCCAACATTTTGATCAATGGGAAGAATACGACCGTACCCATCGTCTCAGCAAATGACATCAATCTAGGTAGATGTGGTTTTATCGCATCTACGATCATCTGCAATGGTGGACCCATTGCCTTGAAAAGTTCGTCTATCGCATCTCTAAGTGGTTTGAACAATTTGTCCAAAAACTCCATCATAGTATCGAACATTTCCTTCATTGTATTGAAGAAATTGCCCACCATAGGTCCGAGGAACTTACCTGCCTCTTTTCCTAGTAATCCACCAACAGCGTTACCAATCAATCCACCGATAGGACCTGCAATCTTGTTACCGATCATACCAAGTGCTATACCGCCACCTGCAGCACCTACACCTGCACCTCTCGCTGCTGCTACTCGATCTTCTTCAGCACCATCGTAGTTCTGCATCACATCTTGGTATGCCATATAACCTTGGGCACCCGCCATCGCCATCTGACCAAGGGCATTCCCGCCAAGGAATTTACCCAAATTCATAATACCTTTACCAACAGTGGTGATGATACCACTAAATGCTTTGATGGTTCCGATAGGATTCTTCAGGAACGCTATACCTGCTAATACAGCAATTCCTGCACCAAGCATTTTTGCTGCCGCTTTGAATCTAGTCCATCCATCGCTATCTTCACCAAATAACTCACCAAATTTCTGTTTCCACCAATTTATCGTGTCTCCAATCCACTTGAAGAACCCACTTATCATCTCAAACCCTTTTATTATCTTCTCTCGGTTCTCTTTCTTAGATAAGAAGTTCAGTGCACCAAAGATCAACAGATTCTTGAGGAATTTCCACAAGTAATCCATAAAACCCATAGCAGAACCAGTGGTGTTTCTGATTGCGCTATCTGCACTTACTTCTTCTGCCTCTATCGCTGCTTCTCTTTGTCTATCTGCTTGGAGGGCAGCAGCACGTCTCTGGTCCTCCATTATTCGTGCTTGTGCCTGCTGATTCTTCTTTAGAGCAATACCAATGCTGTTTACAGTTGCTCCTAGGGAATTAATTGCTTTAACTGTTGGGACGAAACCTGTGGTGGTAAATGTTTTTTTACCCACAGTCATCTGTGCACCATCCGCCTCTTTGGGTGGTGTTACATACTTATATAACCTGATACGATTTTCTGACATTAGAACCCACCTGATGTGAATGATCCGAGATCAGTGTGAATGACCTGAGTATTGTCAACGCCAACAGTTTCTTTCACTGTCTTGATGATTGGTTGCATAACGACCACCTGTGAAGAATCACCTGAAGTAAGTTCAGTGTCTTGTCTTTGAGATGATGATGTTAATTCACTAGTCTTCGTACTATTTAGATCTGTACTAGTAATACTCCTGTTATCAGGAGTGCTTGGTGGTCCACTGCTCAACTTTTTGGCACCTTTAGCGATAGCAACTCTTATAGTTTTTGGCATCACCTTTTTATATTTTTTCACAAAATCCTTATCTTTTTTATTACCTGCAACACCACCAAGAGTCACACCAACACAACCTGCAGTACCATTGTCATTAATATCATTATGAAGTTGAATTGCAGATCTTTTACCAATCGTACCACTCATATTGTTAATAAAGGTAGACCAAATTCCAATACCTTTTACATTTCCGTGTTCTGCAAATCCAACAAGAGGATAAGTACCATCTGGTAAAGGATAATAAGCACCAGATACGTTTCTTCTTTGTTTCTGTGATGTACCTGCTGTACCATATGTACCACTGATTGCTTGCCACTGACCAACCTTCTTATTCTTACCATCAAACAGACGTAGCACACCAGTAGCACCATCACCGTGTCCTTGGAAATCTAAACGTCCTCCTGGTGGCACAGGACCGTCATCTGGACCCTTACCTTTATTAGCAATAGATGGATCGGAAACCATATCAGTTTGAGGTTGTGCCATCTCAATCTCTTGTAATGCTATTGCTGCTTCTCTTGCTTTCTTTCTAGCGTGGGGTATTAAAACCTCTTCCCAGTGCTTCGCTTTTTCATCGTTAGTTGAACCAAGTGGGTTACCGTGACCATTTCCGATGTGCATACCTGGTGCACCATTGGATGTCCTGATGACACCATCAACACCAAACCAGATTGATCTGCTTCCACCCTTACCCTTTGCTTGACGCTTCTTAATCTTCTCTAACTGCTTAGTCAGATTTCGAACATCATAATCCTCATTCTCTGCCTGAGCGATTGCTTTCTGAGCATCTGAACCAAATGCTCTCGCGAAATTATTCGCTGTTCCTTGTGCAAGTTTGACACCATTCTTAATGAACCACGCTGCTTTCTCAATGATCCAGACAATACCATCTAACGCTCCTTGAGCAAGAGGACCTGCAATGAAATCCATAATGGCACTGAACGCCTTGGTTGCAATAGGTGCAACCGCATCAATAATGATTCCAAATAATGCTTTCAGTGGTTCAAACAAATCTTTCAGTGGTTCTACCAGTGGCATTAGATATGCTTTCCATATTGGTAGAGCAATATTCTTAAAGAAATCACCCATAGGTTTCAGAATGGGTTCCATTGACTCTCCAAGGAACGCTCCAATCTTATCTCCAATAAATCCACCCAAGACACCACCAACAAGAGGTGCAAATGGTCCTAAGACAGGCACCAACAATGCAGTTACCGCAGTAGTACCAACAGCAGCACCGATACCTCCACCTGCTGCAACGTTCAACTTGTCACCTGCAGCGAGTCTAGATCCAAATGCAAACACACCTGACAGTGCACCTGCACCGACAGGAGATTTGAAGAACTTACCCATCTTACCTAGCAACTTGCCGCCACCACCAGGTTTCATCCCAGGTTTTCCTTTTAATCCTGGTCTTGTGCCAGTATTTTGCATCTGGCGCTGTTGGATGCGCTGCTTCTGTAACTGACCTGCCTTTCTATTTCCTTTGAATAGTTTAGATAGTTTACTTATATCTCCTGCAATTTTCCACGGTCTTAATATTCTACCTGCTACAAAAATACCTGCGAGACCACCTATAACTTTCAGTGCTCTCATTACAGGTCCGTCGTTACCATCTGGATCAAACAGACCATCGTAGATCATAGAGAAACCCCACGATCCAACTTTCCATACAGTTCCCAACCACTTACCGATCCACGAGAAACCAGTCTTGATCATCTCTTTGTTCTCTGGTTTGGATAAGAAATCCAATGCAAAGAACGTTGCAATAGTACCTGCAAATTGAATTAGAGGTTGGATTAGTGGTGATAGCAGTCCAAAGATACCACTGCCACCCTTCTTATATCCTCTTGCTTCTGACTCCTTGTCAATATTTTCTGCTGTCTTCTTCTCAATCTTTTTCTCTCTCGCCCTGTCTTGTGCTAAAGACCTTCTTCCTTGCACCTGATACGCTGCATCTAGTCTCGCTTGATGTGAACTGGTTAGAATTTTACCTACATCAGTTACAGTTGCTCCAAGTCTGTTGACCGCCAAGGTCATTGACATAGCAGGATCTCTCTTGTCCATACCTGAGGTAGTGACAGGAAGAAAGTTTCTTATTTGTAACTTGGGTGCTGATTTTGCCATTAAAGTGATTGATGTTGACCCGACTGTTGTCGTTGCCTTGCTTCTTCTTCACGTAGATAACGCATCAGAAGATTCACATAAACATCACGTTCCCAGGGCATCATATTTTCTAACTCAGTGAGACTATACTTATGGTGTTGCATCAAAGCAAAGTTAGTCTCAAACATATTCATCAAGGAGTCGTGCGCTAGGGCTACGCGAAAAAACTTGCTAGTCCTTCAAGCACGATGGGTGATGTAACTTCAGTTTTAGGATTGAAAACCTCAATAGTATGAGTAAGTTTAGGCATAGTTTCAAAGAACTTCTGAACCTTAGCGAACTGTACTGAATCCATACTCTCGTAGAATTCTACAAGTTCCTTGGTTGTATGATCCTTTCCTTCATATACTTCCTCGCCTTCAGCAATATTATCAGTACAAGAGGCAGCGAGTTTGAATAGATCATCTACACCTGGATCATCAACGAGATTATTTTTCACGAACACATCCAGTGAAGGATACTTCATAGTAATAGTAATATCATCGTTGAGTACAAGTTTGTTGGTATGTTCCTTAGGAATTTGTACCTTAACTTCATCCAGATTGACTTGAATGTCAACCTTAGTGGTCTCATCGTCAGGACAAGTGATTTTGAATTCACTCACCTCACCTACAGATTTACCACGGATCTTAAGGAAAAGATATTCAATATCAAAAGTGGCAAGTTCATTAACGTTCTTAATGTTAGTGCACGCTTTGATAATATCTTTAACCGCTTTGATCATCTCCTTGTTATCCTGTGTCTCCATAGCAAGGTAAAGAAGTTTCTCTTCTCTTACTAGGAAAGGTCTGTAGGTAACCTTTTGTCCACGAGGAAGCACGCATTCATAATCTGGAATGCTCAGTTTAGGTAAAGGCATTGTGTAAAATTACAATTCAGTAAAACTATTTAGACCCCGACGTAGGTCCTAAAGTCACTACTGTCGAGCACATTATCTATATTGTTTATAACCTTTTCGGTAGTCCATCCGTTGACTCTGTTCTCTTTCGTAGTAAATCTATAACGCTCGAACTTAAACTGTACATCCAATCTCATAACATCTGCAGCAGCGTTTCCAAAGTTCATTGTACCTAGGTTGAATGGATATGCACCCGTGAATCTCCAGATACCCGTCGCTTTATTCAGACGTGTCTCGTACTTTATATTCTTCCTAGTTGTCTCTACCTTAAAATTAGATCCTCTCTCCCACTTTCTAACGATGATGTCACAGATGTAATCATCATAGAAACAGACTCTGTTCTCACCATCAGGTGCGATAGCATTCATCCAAGTCTCAAAGAAATTTCTATGCCACTGGTTCTTAGTCACCAGGAATGACATACCTAGTTCATTAGGTGTCTGTCCTGTAGCATATGATCTTTGAAGACCAAAGTTTTGTGTGTCACCTGTAGTAATATTTCTAGAAGGAATTGTAACTGAGTCAGCAAAATAATTTACAGCATCATAATACTCTGCACTAGGTTTGAATTCATTAGGTTGCAAAGCACCTGCACCAAGAACTCTCGGGAAACCAATGTCTACAGAGTACAGGTTGCCACGAACGGGTTCCCAAGCACCTTTAGCAACAAGGGATTGGAACTGTGTGAATGAATTGGGTGCTGAATATGCCATTAAAGTTTCTTCAATACTGCCGACGTTGGTACGGGTATGTTTCTTCCGTTAATCGTGGTGACGAATTCTTCGGAGGGAATCAAACCAATATCTGCCCACTCAGAGTTTTCAATGTTGTAATAGGGAGATAAAACATTACTTCTCAAGTATTTATGCAGAGTAACGGGAGGTGGTGACGGGGAGAACCCTGACACCCGTGCTTGAGGTGGTAGATAGTGCACGTTGGCACCCCAAAAGTGTTCTGCTGACTCACCTATCACGTACACCATAGGACACTTGTCCCAGAACTGATACTTCTCTGCATACTCTGCTGTGTACTTGAATGTACACACCCCACCGACAGCAGGACTATCCAGACCACGACCTGCAAGGTAGAAGAACAACTGACTCCTCCACCACGATGGTGCCATAGATTTATAGTTTGCTAGGTCTCTTAGATCTTGATAGACAGTCATACTTTGAGTTCTTTTTCGGTGAGGATCATAAATTTCATCTTACGATCTGCACAATACTCACGTGCTGCTTTCCACTTCGCTTGATTGACTCCGTAAGTGGCGATCTCATTCAATAATCTCTTCGTCCTCCTACCTTTCTTAGGTGGGAGAGTTTGTGCTTTAGGTTTTACCTCCACTATATATTTAGTAGTACCAGAGGAAGTTTTTCCTTTGATGTAGAAGTCTGGGAAATATCTGTGAACTCTACCGTCAACAGGTGATATGTAAGGGATAATAATCTCCTCACTACCCCACTCTAGAACGTTCTCATTCTTATCACACCACACCATTAATTTTCTTTCCCATAAACTCCTATAAATAATGTTTGTGGGATCCCCTTTGTATTTTCCTGGGTAACTAGGTCTGAACCGTCCTGAATAACTACGCTGTGTCATATGACTGCTCCATTAGTCTACCCAAGAACCCTTCCAACAGACATCCTCTCTAGTAGAAGAGAGATTGATGCTGAGGATACATATCGGACAGAACTTGTTGATTATTTGAAGATTCAAGTTTTTGATTCGGAGATTGCTAACCCTTATACTTATGCAGGAAGCGGTGGACAAGATATAAAATCATTGAATGCTCAGAGATCTACTGCAGGATTAGTGGGTAATGTGTTCTTATATTTACCCAATGGATTGCAGGAAAGTTATCAAGCAATGTATAACGAGACAACACTGGGTGCAGTTGGTGTTGGTGCGATTGGTGCAATAGGAGATCTAACTAATAAAGAAAATCTTGTAGAACAATTACAAAGTACAGCGGGTGCATTGAAACCAGAGTTCTTGATGAACTCAGTGTCATCTGCTCTCGGTACAGTTAACTCTACTCTAGGTGCAAGTGGTAACATCGATGGTGATGCTCTGTCTGCTCTTACAACTAAGAAAGTTTTCAACCCATACCAAGAAGTAACATTCAAAGGTGTGGCATATAGAAACCATACATTTAACTTTAAGATTGCACCACGTAATGCATCTGAAGCAGAGGAAGCACTAAGAATATTCAAACTACTAAGAATTACTATGCACCCTGCTATGTCAGGTGGTAACGATGAAGCAGTTAATAAGATGTTTGGTCTAGATAATAAGAATGAGAAGACTGAAAAAGAGTCAGGTGATGATAAAACCAAAGAGAATGTAGCAAACTTTGTAGCAGTTAAAGATGGTGAGACTGCTAACAACGCTAGGTTCCTAAACATTCCTCATCATTATCGTCTGTCTGTCGTTCGTGTGAAAGCACAAGAGACTGAGACGGGTGATGATCTTACGATCACTGGTAAAGGTGGGTTCCTGAAACAGATTCATAACTTCCCATCGAAAGTTGTGCTTGAGAATCTTTCTTTGAGTTCTTCACCTGATAACTTTATGAATACGCTGAGAGACATTGCTAACAACACTTGGGACTATGGTCCTGTTGCATACACTTTGACGATGACCTTCAAAGAAACTCAGTTCCTTACAAACGATATGTTCCCTGCATAAATGGCATACTTTAAGTTTTTCCCCAACGTATATGTAAGAAATAGGACGTTCCAAAACGGTAACCATCCTTATGAACTTACAAAAAACATCTTCCGTCGTATCAAGATCAAGGAGAAGGTCGTAGGTAAACTCCTAGGTTTTACTCAGTATTCTATCAAGGAAGGTGAGCGTCCAGATATGGTTGCCAAGAAAGTGTATGGTGATTCTGGATTGGACTGGGTTGTGTTACTTTGCAACAACATCATCAATGTAAATGAAGAATGGCCAGTAACAAGAGATGAAATGTATGCTATATGTCAAGACAGGTTTGGTGATGTAGATTCAATCAGTCACTACGAAACTAGAGAGATTAAAAATCTTGATGGTACTGTGGTTCTACCCGAAGGTATAGTTGTCAATGAAGATTATCAATACATCAAAAGTGATGGGACTGTAATGCCCAAGAGTGAATCTCGTAGACCTATCAGTAACTTTGAGAAACTTGATGCAGAGAATGAATACAAACGTAACATACATCTCTTGCGTGGTGCATACATTGATGACTTTGTGAATGAGTTCAGAAGACTTGCCAAGTATCTACCTAACGATGAAGTAGATGCTAAAGGCAATAAGAAAACCCCTACCACATTGGCAGAGGAGTTCATTGGTATCACTAACTATAGAAAACCAAGTCAGAGCACAGCATCAACTGGTTCTGCACGTGGTGGTGGATCATCTACAGCACTCATCTCATCTGGTGGAGGAGTATCAGCAGTAACATCAGCAGTAGAGACAGAGGCAGACAACACACAAGCATCAACGTCCACGACATCCACATCGAGTGTGTCTTCTGGATCATACACTGGCACTCAGACTGGTAGTGGTGACACCTCAAGTAGTTCTAGTTCCTCTAGCAGTAGCAGCAGTTCCAGTTCTTCTAGCGGTAGTTCCAGTAGTGGAGGATCCAGTAGTTCTGGTGGAGGTTACGGTTACGGAGGAGGATATTAATGCTGTACATCGAAGGTTGCCAGTCTCTTAAATTAGAGTGTGCCCTTCGGCAGTTAGGTTTTGTTGATATAGGTTGGAAGACAGTAGCACACGCAGGTATATTTTTCGTGCAACCAGTAGGAGTTCCTGACGTACCAGACGGAGACCTCCTAGGATTTCTTGTGACTATTCCATACGCAGAATGGCGGCGTCCTAAACTTAAGACGACCGCCAAACTTGCTTTAGATTATGCTCTACACGGTTAGAAACACCAACCGTCTTTCTTGTAGAAATAACAGGGAACACCGTGTTCGTTGTACCGATTAGGTCTGAACACAGGGGGACGATAATAATCCCTGTGATAATGATGGTGATGATGATGCTCTCGCTTTGGTCTTACTGGTGAGTACCAACAGTTCCAAGTCTCGAACAGTTTATCATACACGCAATGTGATGGATGCACTTCAAATCCATCAGCAGTTTTAATACGAGGTTTGTGTGCTGCCACCGCAGGTGATGCGATGGTAAGTGCAAGGAGTGCGATGGCAAACTTTTTCATTGGTTCTTTACTCTTCTTCTGCTAGTTTAGCAAAGTATGAGAGAGTGTCGTCCTCGTCTGTGCCACTTGTTGAAGTGGACACCTGTTCTGTCCAAGCAGGAGCAGTAGGTGTGATGTCAGCAGCGTTGAATGAACCACGTCCTTCAGACTCATCCTCAAGTGACTCATCGATCTGCATAGCAGCAGTCTTAGGACCGAGCACAGACTTCAGACGAGCATCAAGTTCCTCGTAGGTCTTGAACTGATCTGGAGCAGTGAACGATGCAAGATCGTGAGTAGATGTGTAAATCTCTTCAAGTTTAGCATCATCAAAACTACCCAAGACATTAGGAGTAGTGAAAGAACTATCATCATAGTTCCAGTAACCTGCAACCTGCTTGATCTTCAACTTGAAGTCAGCACCCTTCCAAAGATCGAAAGGATTGAATGCGGGTTCTGGATCGTAGTCATTCTCATTGGGTTGCATCTTTGCCATAATCTTGTCAAAGATACGCTTGCCATACTTATACAGGAATACCTTACCTTCGTTCTCAGGATTCAATGGATCCTTAACAACGTAGATGTTGCTGTAGTACGACAACTTACGCTTTTGCTTACGTGCGATGTCTTTATCTGACTCGTTACCAGAGTTCCAAAGTGAAGAGTTGAGTGCAGAGACAGGATCCTTTTGACCAAGGGTTGTGAGAGAGTTCTCAATGTACCAACCACCAGGACCTTGGAATGCGTGACTCCAAACCTGTGCCCAAGGAAGGTCTGCTCCTTCAGACTCTGGGAGGAAACGGATTACTGCGAACCCATTACCTGATTTGTCCACCTGTGGTTTCCAGAAGCGTTCGTCTACCTTCTTTCCTCCACTGGACATTTTCTCAATTTCTTTAGTCAGGTTAGCGAATGAACCAGACTTCTTCTTAAGATCTGCAAATGCCATTTGATTAGTGTCGTTGTGTGTTGTGTGTTTGTACTACCCATACAGGGTAACGTACTATTTAGTCGTTGTCAAGGTGCTTTCTTCGCATATCCCTGAGTTTTGTCTCCATATCATCAAGAACCTCGTTGATGTGCTTGCCTCCAGAATACATCTCTGAAAGCGTATCAATTTTGAACTTGATGGACCTTGCCTCCTCGTCTGTGTGGGACATCAGAGCAAGTCTAGCATAGAATACCTTTTGCTTGGCGATCAGTTCCAGAGTTCCCTCTAGATGCTGTCGTCTGCCTTCCTCATCGAGTTCAGCAAACTTTACTGACAGTTTTGCAAGTTCGAGATAGAGTTGCTCCATCTCTTGTACTTCGCCACGTACAACGTCCGATTCGTAGAATGGTTTCGTCATATTGGTAGGACTCCTCTGCTTGTGCGTTTAACGTAGTTTAATTCTTGGGCATTAAACTTAATCTTATCCTTCAGCGGTTTGCTGATGAGTTTGTTAACAGTGTCCACCTCAATGTCAAGATCATCACAGACAACAATGACTGCATCAATATAGTTGACAAGACCGTTGCTGTTTTTGACAACCTCTTCCACAGCAGCAGAAAATTTCGCTTGTGTCATAAATTTGTCTTTGTATTCCTTCATTGTAGTTTTGACTGCATAAATTCGTTGATGTATTCAACAAGTAATTGGTAGTAATAATCAAGATCAGTTTTCTGAATGACCTGCATAGATCCTTCTTCAGTGGCGATAAGAGTTACAATCTTATCAACCTTGACACCACACCGCTCGTAATACATCACAGCGTATGCAGTTTCTTGAACAAAGTAGTTCTCAATCCAGTTTTCTTTCTTAGGTTTCGTAGAAGTTTTGAAATCAATGACTGCTAGTTCACCTTCATACTCAGCGATGCAGTCTACTCGACCTGCAACACGGAGGTGATCACTGAACAAAGGACTTTCAAGAAGATGAATGTTGTCAATGTTCTTAAGAGTTTCCTTTGCTGTTCTGAATAAAAAGGATGCTAAAGGATTCTTATCGTCGAACTTGACAGTTTCATTCTTCAGATAACATTCTACCATACTATGAAACTTATTGCCACGTGATGAAGCACGACCAGAGATCTTGTTTGCCTCTGCCTCTCCAACACGCTTTCTCCATTTCATAATCTTGTCCTTGGTCCGATGACTGGTGACAGTCGTCACGGAAGGATACCATTTGCCATCACCAACTTCATATAAACGAAGACCATTAGTTTTAGTAACAGCATTCATTTCAGTCAGTGGAACGGGAGGTCCCACTAAGTTAAACATAATTAGAAACCAAGATTAATTTTGCTGATCAGATACTCTCGTACCAGACCAGAGCGAACGATGTCTTCAATACCAAACTCTACACAATCAAACGAACTCATAGTCTGAATGATCTTCATAAAATCTAGAACACCGTTCTTCTCATTTGTTTTGATGAGGTCAGACTGTGTGTAGTCACCTGCGAAGATGATCTTACAGTTCTCTCCCACCCTTGTAATTATACTATCTAATTCGTGAAAGTTCAAGTTACTAAACTCATCAACGATGACAATACAATTATCCATCGTGACACCACGGATGAATGAGGTTGACCAGAATGAAATAGTTTCCTGTGCTCTAAGATTATCGTAAAGCATTTCGAATGCAGCATCGTCTGGCATTTCGAACATATACTTCACCATATTCTTGTAAGGAATCTGGTATAGGTTTGACTTGTCCTCGTGATCACCTGGAAGGAAACCAATCTCCCTCGTAGGTACCAGAGAACGCACCATATAAACCTTCTCATAATTATTATCAGGTTCAAGCACTTGTTTCAGTGCCATATACAGACTGATAAATGTTTTACCAGTACCTGCTGCACCGTGTAGACACAAGTTCTTACCTTCACCATAAGACTTGAACACTCTCTCCTGATTAGGAGTGATAGGTTCAATGGTTTTTAGATGTTCAAGATTGATAGGTTTCTTTCTTCGCATCTGTTTCGCTGAACGTGAAAATGATGATGAGGGTGTCTTCCTTTTCCTTTGTGGCATAGTTTAAGTAAAGCGACTGAGGTTCGCTGCAGGGTGATTCTTTTGAATCTTTTGCATCACGTTTTTGAATCCTTCGGACTGTTTAGGTTTACCGTAAATAGTTCCGTTGGTTTGGTTGCCCAAGTATCTTTCCAACTCGGGATGTTCTTCTTTGTATTTATCGAGATCAGCGATCTTCATAAAGTTGGTCGTGATCTCTCCAGTCTCTTTGTTAATCCATTCGTAGGTTGGCATTTATCTGAGGTCCAAAGATTTTGTGTGAATACCGAACAATCCTCTGATAAAAATATTAAAAGAGAGACTCATTCGTGGGGTAAGATTTGTACCCTGTGGTACATAGTGTACTAGATGTGAGGGAAAAATACAAATCATCCCTTGTTGAGGGGTAACTTTATATAGGGAACTATTGTACATATTCCATCCCTCAATGTCTGGTTCGATCATCTTGTACTGATTCTTATTGAAGATCAATTCGGATGATCCCACAGGTGCTGTAAGGAATATGACACCACTGTACATACTATTAGTATGGTCGTGGGAGTCCGCTGCTTCACCATCATTCAGTTTACTGATCCAAGAATTAGTAACTTGGATGTCGTGCTTCTGACTGATACCTTGAACAGCATACACATACTGTTTGATGTGGTGGTTTGTCCATTCGACAAACTCTTTAGGCATTCTAGCAAGAACGTTAGGGTATTGCGTCAGTGCTCCACCACTAGGTACGCTTTCGAATGAAAAACCTGACACTACTTCAGTAACGTCAGGCATCTTACCATCATTATCAATGTAAAGAGGAGATGAAAACAATGGAATAACTTCCATTGTCATCAATCAATCCTCAAGCAAGGTTGTAGATCATCCCAATCCTCAGGACAACCACAGTCTTCATCTGGACACCAGTCAAGTGCACTAGAAATGATAGGGAACTGACAGATGAAGTGTGTCTTCACGATGTCAGCGATACGTTTGTGCTCTAGTTGCGTACCGTTCTTCTCACGCAACTGAATATAATGAATCCAGTTACGAAGATTACCTGTCATATAAAGTTTGGTTGGTGTGGCGAGTGGAAGCACAAATCTTGCACACTCTTTTGCGATCCCATCCTCTACCATTTTCTTGTAGAGATCCATCGCTTCATCAAAATGTTTTGCAACTAGAATCTCATAACGTTGCTTAGTATATTCATCAACGTCATCGATACTGTTCTGTCTGTTCTTTGTATCTTGTCTGCGTAGATCAAACATAGGAATTTTATTGTCCAACTGTGATGCATCAGCATACCGTTGGGAAAACTCTTGGAATGTGAATGACCTGTGTCTCAAGATCTGAGCAGCGATTGCTCTAGTCGTACTGATTTCCAGAGTCATACTTGCCTGCTCAAACACAGACCAGTGACCGTGCTTAATACAATACTTAAGGAGTCCTGATACGTTAGGGTTCTCCTGATTCTTGGGGTTGCTTACGCGAGCGATGTATCCGATAGTCTTCTCAGCGTCAGGTGTGACAGAGACTAGGCATACCTTGGTGGTGTCAGTCGGCATTAGTAACAAATCTGATAATTACAATCATACAAAATGCGTGGAGATAGTTCAGTGTCTTTAGACCAAAGAGGTAAGGCATTAAACCATTCCAACATACCATCAGAAGTAGCGGTCCGAGAAGGAAAACTCCAATGAACTTTCCAACTTGCTCGGGTGTGACTTCGTATTCTGGTTTCTTGATCTCATCAGGAGCATCTTTCTGCCCCCTCATATAGATCATTTTTTCTTTCCAGGTTTCTCTGGGTTTGGATTCCATAATTTAGGTGAGATTCTTCCTTGTGTTTGTTCAAATCCTTTGAACTTCTTCTTGTACTTGTCGTAGTAATGATCAAAGATTTTGACCTGTACTCCCATCACTATATCATACTTTGGTTGATCCTTCTCGTCAAGATAATTAACAAGATAGGCATTGTTAGGAAGGTCGCGATTGTTCGCGTCCTCAGGACGTGCATTCTCTTTAATCATTTTCATCAGGCAGAACCCCGATTACCCCAGTTGATTGATGGGAACGCTTCACTTACAACGTTCTTTGTGATGCGAAACTTCTTGTGCAGTTTCTTATCCTTTACAAGACAGAGGATCTTCGCTTCATCTGCGTGCAATCCTTCGCACATTTGGATGAACATATTCTCTCGTTGCATACGAGGTACATTCTCAGCACCACCCTTGATGAAGTAATAGAACTTACGTCCTTCCTTCTCTAGAAGAGTATGCTCTGTGCCTTGAGGTGCATCGTTAGGTGTGTAAGGTACTTCACCCTCGGGTACAACAGACTGTACAGTCTCATCAAAGTTCCAGATGAACAGAGACCTGAGTGCCTGTGAATTATTTTCTTGAAGGATTTTCACCTTCTCTGCTTTTGTCTTAGCGTTGTGCGCTTTCTGCAGAATTTCTGAGATCATAAGTTTGAATGCCATAGTTAAAAGTCTCCGATCTGTTGGAGCAAATCATTTAGTTCGTTGTCTACAAGATACTTCCACACGTACTTACGTGCAGGAGGATTAAAACTCTCATAGTTATCTATAATCTTTTCTTCAACCTCTTTTGGGATACAAGAAAAGTCTATCAGAGTTTTGTTCCTTTCGTAGTTTGCTTTGTTTTCCTCAGGGATGTAGTCCACGTTCTGTGCCCAGACATCTATCTTCTTACGTGCCAGAGGGCGCTGTCTGCGTCCTTCTGTGAGGCAGGAGTCATCTGATAGGACGTTGGGGATTCCGTCGCTTCTATCGCCTTTGAGGATGTGCTCAGAGATGTAGATGTGAGGGTCTACACCGTTCACATACTTCTTGAGGCAGGGATTGTACTGGGTGACAAATCTAAAGCGTTGAAGTTGGATGAAGTCTTTATCTCCAGAGAGAATCAAGACCTTCTGAGCAGGTTGCATATTGTTTTGCAGTCGTATGTTCTTCAGACCTTGGTCCTTAACAAGAACTGCGATGATGTCATCTGCTTCAGCACCATCAACTTCGACAACTTTATATGGAAGTGACTCTCTGAACTCATCCTTAAGTTTATTAAGGAGGTCAAAGATGTTGTTCCAGTTGTGCTTGGACTTCTCTCGATCCTTCTTCCTCGTACCTTTATAGTAAGGAAAGTATTCACGTCGCCAGTAATGTTTACTGTCATAACAAAGGACTAATTCACCGTACTCTTTCCGAAACTCGTGGCGATAATTTCGCAGTGAGTTAAGGATCATATGGCGAACCAGTCCTTCCTGTAGTTCTTCAGATTGTGTCAAACTAACCATCAGGTTAGCGATCATTACCTGATTCATATCGACCAGGATCATAACTCAGTCGTCATCTTCAGCGTCTAGTGTATCATCATTGTCCGTGAATCGCAAGTAAAGTAGTTCTGATTGATCTACATTACCATCTTCATCTAGCATCTCAGGATGCACAATGGACTTTGCGTATGCTGCATTGTCAATGTATGCATCAACGTAGTCTTTCGCTGTCCAAGTTACCAGTCCTCCAATGAGGAATGCTCCTATGATTGCGAAGACATATAATGCTGTGACCATCGGTCTCTCCAAGTAAGGTGAACAAAGGGTGCAAGATAGAGACCTCCTATAACTCTGATTTATTTATAGAAGACCTTGGGATCTAAACTGTGTGATGGTTTCATTGCATCCACCAGTCCTTTTCCCATCTACGATTAGTTGTGGGAATGTAGCAGAGCGACCAAACTCTTCCCAGAATTGTGGACGTGTGAAGTTCACATCAAGTTTCTGTTCTTGGAACTTCCATCCCTTCATCTCGTAGAGTTTTTTAATTTTAACACAGAAGGGACAACCTTCACGAGTGTAGATAATAGTGTTGCTTGGCATCAGTCTTCAGAGAATAAAAAAGGGAGCGAGTGCTCCCTAGTATCTATTATAGTACGAAACAATTAGAATGCGTACTTAACTCCGAGTTTACCACCAAATGAGGTGTCCTTAACATCGTCTGTCAAGAAAGAAACTTCACCATATACTCCAACTGCCTCAGAAACAGCAACACCAAGTCCGCCCTTACCAGAGAACTCAGTCTTACCGTCAGCACCGTCAACAGAAATCAAACTTGGACCTGCCTGCACGTAGTATGAAGCAGCGCCAGTAGTACCCTCGTAACCCACGTGAAGATCTGTGGTTGCACCAGTGTAGTCAGATCCCGTCCAACCCGCATTGGTTTCTACGTTAACGTAGGGTCCTGCAATGGATGCAGATGGGGCAGCAATAGCGGTTGCTGCAGCAAGAGCAGCGAATGCAGTTTTAATCATTGAAATTTTACTCCTTAAAATAGAAATGGACAATTCGTGTTTACGATGCGCTTCGAGCACGAATGGTTATTTATACACAAAATGTTTCATTGTGTAACGGAAAAGGTGGGATTCGAACCCACGGACGCTCTCACGTCGTCGGTTTTCAAGACCGATGCCATCAACCACTCGACCACTTTTCCTTGTATTTGAAAACGCCAGAGCGATCATACACCAAACGATAGTTATCTGTCAACACATAGTGACCAGTAATATCAGAACCGTCACAGTGATACCCATACGAAATGACTGACTCGTAAACACCATCAATGCAGAACTTCTTTTCCTTGTCAGCAAGGTAGGAGTGATAGTATTCATCGAGGTTTATCATTGGTTTTGAATCTCCTTCAAACGACGGTGGCAATAGTCAAGGAGTTCATCACGGTACCCTAAGAGTTCGTGATAGCACTCCTGATTATGTGCACAATTTCTTAACGCAGGATCAGGTTTGTGAAGACTCTCGATCAGCAGGGTCATCCCCCGTATCTGTTTGTCCTTCATTCATTTCCTCCTGTGTTGAATCCTTAACATTATATAGAGAACCGTCAAGTCTGGCAACTTCTCCGAGGGGAGATTTGAAAAACTTACGGATTTTCTTTAGTTTCTTTGCCGCTTTTCTCTGGTCTCCAGACTTGAGTGCTCCTTTAACAGCATCCAACTCCATCTTAGACTTGAGGAAACGACGGTCCCAATAATCCATTAGTCAGTATCTTTAATTACTATGTTGAAATACCTTATCTGTGTGGGTTGATAAGGCGTCCTATTACTATACCATACATTGCTAGTTTTGTCGTGCATCTTCTGGTACAGTGCCATCCTAGCGTTGCGTTTGTACCTACCAGTCGTGGCATCTCTTACAAGAACTTTCTTCGGTAGGTTAGTTTGATTAGGATAGTACGGTGACTGTGCTTCTGAACCATCAGAATACTGTAAGTCTGCAGGTGGCCACTGAATATTAATCACATCGTCAGTATCATATCTCTTACCATAATCAAACACGTCAGAGATACTTACCATACCAAACCATCCATACTTATCAAACTTATATGAATCACCAGAATCATAATGATCTTGGAATACAACTCTGATCTTGAGTCTGAAATGCAGTCCACCTTTGTCTCTATAATCTGTCCTAAAGATTACGTTTTGACCTGCAGTAGTTTTTTCCATCCAATACTGGTGGAATGAAGTGGCATTACCATTCTCATACAGGAAGAAACTCTGGAAGATCTCATTCATATTAACTGCATACTCATTACCTGTAGTGCTCTGGTTGTTGACCACCAACGCTCCAGGTTGTCTAGGAATTGTTAGGTCACTGTAACTGTCAAGTTCAATGTCTTGAATCCTACCTTGGTTTTCAGCAGGGTCGGGACACTGATCACTATTGATTGCTGTCACTTTGAATCCTAACATATACCACTTAGGACCACTCCAAGTAATGCCATCAAATCCGCGTTGATCTGTATTGAAATATTCATCCTGATTATCAATGTGTAAATTAAATTCATCGTTAACTTTGAAACCACCACTACCCCAGTCTTCGACACTATCAAGGTACCATCTGACGAAATATTGCTCTGCATCCTCAACGAGATACTTGAGTCTAACTGAGAATCCATTCTTTGCGACGACATCAACGAACCCTGTGTCACCATCTTCCATATCTTGTGCAACATCTTTACCATTAATGATCCTACATCTCTGTGATGATCTCTCGTGATTATCCAAATAGACGTTTGCTGCTTGGTCAACTACTTTATTTGTGAGTACAGTTGTGTAATCTTCTTTATCTGGATCATCATCCAAGTGATTATCCCAAACAAATAACTGACCACTGATAGGTAGACCACACGGTTCTGTAATATCAGGACCTGATTGTGGTTGTCCCTCTGCCTGATCCTTACTATCAGTTCCATAACTATGTGACTGTGTGATCAGATTGACAGTCCAAGTGTTTACATATACACCTTCGTTCTCATCCCTCAATGCAAAGGCAGGAGATGTCTTTCCATTGTAGTGTCCTGTGTTAATTGCTTTAATTTTGAATACTAAGTTGTCTCCCTTCTCTACATTAAACGTATGTAAGACAGCACCGATCCTTTTCCATTCAGATACTAGTGACTTCTCTTCATAGATTACATTACCATTTAATTTGAGTTGCCAAGTGAACTTGGTACAGTCACCATAACCTGCAGTCATACCACCGTGTGATCTGATGGTCATTGTTGTAGTCTTTGCAATCTTAACTTTCTGTACTCTGTTTATACTGTTCGCATAGTCACCCTTACATTTACCACACTCCCACTGGTCAGCACCTGTCTTAGGATGTTCTGAATAGTTTCCACACTCAGTACGAGTCAGCATCACGTCACCGAATGCTCCTTCCTTAAATGCTGCCTTCTCACAATCATCTTGAGTGTTTATAGATGCGAAGACTGGTTGTGCAGGTTCAGAGAAGACATAACATTCAATACCTTCATAGTAATACTCACTGTCACCATAACCTACTTTATATGATAGGCGAGTGTCATTATAATCTTCATCACCAGACCATAAGTCCTCCCAGTATTGCCAAACAGCATCTGGCCACTTAGTCATATCTTTCTTGCCAGGGTTCAGTCTCCTGTCTGAGAACCATACATATCCATTCTGTTTAGGGTGACTGTTCTGACCATTGGTTGTGTACCCATCACCGTACTGATTATTGTGTGCTACAAATGTGATGTCTTGACCATCACTTGCACCACCACGTCCACCATCAGGAATCATAAAGAACCCGAGGTTGCAGGGCATATAAGAATTGATTTCGTCCTTAGGAATAGATCTATGGAATGTACCAGAAGAATCAGTAGCGTTTGCTAGAAGAACCCGACCAAAGATAGGTACATTGTTTTCATCTGTGACGTACCATCCAATAGTATTATCATACTGAGCACTACCACGTCGTGTATTCAAAGTAATCTTGAGTCTAGACTCAGCAGGGGTATCAAACCTGAATATATTGTTCTTGAGATCTGGTGCTCTCATTACTTTCCCAAGTGGTTCAATAGAATATTTGTGATCATTACCCTCAAAACTATAGTAACGATGGAGAGCAGCAGGTTCCTCACCTTCCATCAGTTCTGAGATCATATCCTCTGCCTCTCTGTACCCAAAGAAGAGAACCTCATCACGTGGTTGGTATCCACCTGCATCTAGATCTGCTTGCTCCCCTGCAGGGTCAGAGAGCAACTGAGTGTCCTGTCTGGATGCTGAGAATGTCCTATAGACAGGGACGCTGCGTCCTGTACCAGAGGGTACAAGGTTACCGTACCACCTGATACCACCCATCTCATAACCTGCATCAGGTATATCAAACTTGCCATAGCGATGATCTCTACCGAGGTTATTGTTACCTAGGATAGAGAACCTTGCGTTGGCATCGTTACCATCATTATCTTTGAATGCAATCGACTTATTATTACCATAGTTCTTATCATTATCAACTGAGTATCCAGAACCAGATAGTCCTGTATAACTGATGGTGTAATCCCCAGGTGCTAGTGTGAGTGCTTGCGTTAACTTTCCTTTCTCTCCACTTCTAGTGAACGTAGTACCACTAACTGTCACAGTATCTACAGCAGTGCCTGCTGTCCTAGGATTATCATCCCACTGAAGTTCAAAACTAATTGTCTGTGATGTGTTACCAGTAACAGTAACTGTGTTGGGTCCGTTGAACACAGCACCACCTGTGTTACTCATACCCTTTTTGTATTCAAATATAGGTACTCTCTCTGTTACACAATTTCTAATACATACCTGATTGGTAGTTCCATATGATGCCTTAGGTACAAACGAATCACAGTCTGCCTGAGGTGGTTTCCAAGCACCACCAACATAAGGTCTGAAGTGACAGTCAAGATGATTCTGAAGACATCTCTCAAGGTCAGGGTTCTTTCCCTTATCACAATCTACTGTGGTGCGACTCATATTAGTTGTCTCTGGTGGTGAGTTGCAAATGTCACCAGAGTTCTCATCGTCAGGATCAATCACAGAGATTGAAATGTCACCTGTATCAGGTGCACTCAGTCCTAGTCCTAAGATGGTATCTAAAATAGGTTTCCAACTGATATATGTTGGAGGTGGTAGTGGTTCTTCCGTTAGGTCAGGGAAGTTGTTAGGTTGCAACGTACCTTGGTCACCATAACATTGACCAAGGAGTTGCTCCACTACTGCTGTTAGTGTGTTAGGGGAGGGAGCACCACCAGGCGCACCAGTTCCTCCACCACCAGACGGGACAGGTTGTTCCTGTTGTTCTACGTCTGAGGGATCACAATTTCGTTCGAACCAATGATCGTTCGAGAGGTTGGACATCTACTAACACTTTGTTTAGGTATTTAGGGGTTTGTTCTGGAGGGTTCCAATGTCGTATGACTCCGCTGATAATAAAACAATTAGTGACAAGATAACTGAGAAATAGAATGGTCCGTACAACCACAATGTAGTTGTCATACTGTTCTGTTTTGTCATCAGAGAAACTCCCAAGGGAATACTTCCAGACATCCCACATTTTTTTAGGCATAAAAAAAGGGACCGTAAGGTCCCTATAGAATATCATAATGTAATGAGAAGATCAACCGATGCTAGGTGCAGTAAGTGCAACAGGCACAGACTCAGCAGCAGC
>CEVG01156245.1_pt1 | contig 20955 bp, 19 predicted proteins | sample 356511 | NCBI WGS metagenome assembly CEVG01 (sample SAMEA2623426, study PRJEB7988) | marine metagenome | biome: marine biome (ENVO:00000447); feature: surface water layer (ENVO:00002042); material: "saline water (ENVO:00002010), including plankton (ENVO:xxxxxxxx)" | depth 5 m | reverse complement strand
TGGCACGTGGTGCTGATGGTAACTTTGTATTCTGTCACAGAATGCGTAATTCAAACGTAAACACAGAAGCGTTTATGAGATCAGGTAACTTACCTGTGCGTTATGAAGTAACCAACGAAGGTGCATTTAGTCAACTTGAATCAGATATCACTGATTCACAAACAAGTATACAAATTAAAGAATCTAAGTTTTTCCCAGATTCAGGTACAGTTTACATTGATAACGAATTGATTACCTACACCACTATTGATCATACAACAAAAACTTTGACAAACTGTACTAGAGGTACAACTCTTAACAATTTCCAAGCTGGTGCTACAAGACAGTACAGTGCAGGACCTGCGTCAGCACACCAAGCACGAACTGGTGTTATACTTGTTAGTAATACTATTACACCGCTTATATCACACTGGGGTTCAGCGTTTATCACAGATGGTATGTTTGATGAAGATAGAGGTTACATCTTCTCATATACAGAATCTGGTATAAGTGTTAGTACAACACGACAAACAGCTTTCTTATTACGCCTAGCACCTAGTGTTTCAAATGCTATTGTTGGTGATTTAGGAGACAGAGAACTGTTAAACAGAGCTCAGTTGCTAATGCAAGGACTAGAGGTTACTTCAGACGGAGTTGATCCTCAAAACTCGAATGCACCAATTACAGGTGGTATTGTTATTGAGGGCATACTTAATCCGCAAAACTATCCTCTCAACCCAAATGATATAGGTTGGACAGGACTGTCAGGTCTTGCTCAAGGAGGTCAGCCAAGTTTTGCACAGGTAGCATCTGGTGCATCTGTTAATTGGAACTCAGGTGACACTGCAACATATACAACTGCGGCAGTTATGACACAGGTTACAACAACAGCACAACTTATGCCATGGTGGTCATTTAGAACAAATAGAAACTATGCATACTTTGATGCAACAAGTTGGGAAACAGCTAACCTACTTGTTGGTGACGAGGTTAATGCAGATGGTGGAGGAAACGAATACTTCCCAGCAGGTACAACAATTCAAAGTATTGTTGATCAAACAATTTACGGAAGATATTTGGTTTATTTCTCACAAAGGTCAAATTCAAACTCAAGTAACGGTGCTACACAAACATTCCAAAAAGGCGGCGACAGTGTTAATCCAAACCAACTGCTTTTCCTAAAGAATGTTTGGGACTCAGGTGGAGCAAAGAACGGTACAGAGATTGGTGATGCCAGCGGTGACCCAACCAACCAAGGCGACATTACACTACCAGCGGGATCTTATGTATCTAATATACAAGGACCATTGCTATTTGGTGATCAAAGCACAACAGGCGTAGAGTACTTTAAGGTCACTTTCAATAATGCCTTTAACGGAACTGTAAGTCCTGGAGATTTGATTAACTTTACGTTCCAGCAACCACCTTACGCACAGCCGGGCGAAACAGTATTTTCATTTATTGCACAGCCAGGTGAAAGATCAACATTGGATCTTGGACTGTTGAAAGAACTTACAAATACTACACTAGGTGGTAGAGGTACGTTCCCGAATGGACCAGACGTGTTGGCTATTAACATTTATAAAACTTCAGGAACAACAACTCCTGCTAACGTAATTGTTAAGTGGGGCGAGGCTCAGGCTTAGGTTCTTTTTGGCTATCGCCAGGAGCAATTCTATAATTATCTTCAACTGAATCAGGAGTGCTTACCTCAGTTAATGAACTATTTGCCTCTAAGCAAATCAATTGATGAGGTTGTAATGGCGGATTATGCCAAGTCATTCCAGCGGTTAATTCTTGTTCATGTAGCTGTGATGTTTTGGTGTCTATGTATTTTAAAAGAAATTTTCCGTTATTTACAAACCAAGTTTCATCTTTTTCTCTGTGAAAATGCATTGAAAATTTAGCACCAACTTTTTCAAATACCATAATTTTCCCACAGTATTTGTCGTTGGTTGCCCATATGAGTTCGTATCCCCAACCTTTTTCTACTTTACCTTCAAGTCGTTCTGTCATGAACTATATCCTTTAAATATTCTTCTACAGTAATCCAATGTCTAATTGGTATAGTATTATGTAGCTTGGCATTATCTGCACAAGTATATTCTTGATATTGATTTTTTAGCTTGTCAGGCATATCAATATATTCTATTTCAGCACCAGTATTTTCTGCAATACTTTTTGCTACAGATTCTATATCTACAGCTTTTGCTGTCCCTAAATTATACAAACCACTTGTATCTTGATGTAACATTTCTTCATGTATTCTTACCACATCGTAAACACATACAAGGTCTCTTTTGTAGTTTTTACTATTTTTGAATAGCTTAATTTTACCATCTTCCGATGCTTGTCTTTGAAATTTACTAACCATACTCATTTGGTCACCTTTGTGTCCTTCACCAGGTCCATAAACATTAAAATATCTGTATGATTGCACAAGTGCATTGAACTGATCAATACCATTATCAAGTAAAAACTTGTCAATTAGGTATTTGCTCCATGCATAAGGTGTTTGTGGATACACGGGATCTTGCTCGTTAAACGCAGTATTAGGGCCGTACACTGCGGCTGTGCTGGCTAACTGTATGTTGGTACTGTAATGATCACAAACCTGCAATAATCTAAGGGTAAATTCATAGTTGTGTTTCCAAACTTTGTTGACATCTCGTTCTGTGGTGTCTGATATTGCTCCTAGGTGTATTACCCAATCATACTGATCTACAGCAGGAACAACGTTTTCTACGTAATCAAACCCTTCTACTTCGTGGCCTTTATGTACAAGATATTGAGCCATATGGCTACCAATAAAACCTTTGTGTCCTGTAACCAATATTTTCATTATCTTCTGTTTCCTCTCAAAGCAAAAAACAATCCGCCTACCCATAACAAAACATGTAGGTTATCATAAAGTATCACATCCATTAAACTTTCTGGCTCACCTACCCATATGACTCCGGTCATTATTGAACAAATAGTAATGCCACTAAACCTTGTTATCAGATCGCCTATTTCTTCCCACCATCTTGCAAGCAATCCTCCAACAATTAATCCTAAGCCACTGCCTAGTTCTCCGTAAGCCACTACCCACCAAACCAGGACAGGTAATCCAAAGTCGGCGGCCGTGTCAGGATCAACAGGAATTTTATCTAAACCTTGCTGAATAAAAATAATAGCAAGTGGTATTCTAAACAGCCAATGGCTTAAACAAAATTCTGGAATTCTATTAGTAATTTTTTCTAGTAACGTCATTGTTGAATCTTTCCTATTGTTTTTGTAGTACTGACACCTTCTACTGTTGGAAAGATCTTTACCTCTGCAAGACCGTTTCCTACCACTGTTTCAAAACTATAGTCGCCCCCTTTGACAATGATATCAGGTTGGTATTCTTTTATTTTATTTAACGGTGTATCTTCTTCAAACACTACAACCTGGTCCACCCATGGTAGTGTTTCTAATTGAGCTTTTCTTTCATTTACATCATTAATGGGTCTAGTTTCTCCTTTTAGGCGCTTAACACTTGCATCATTATTAATGCCTACAATAAGTTTATCGCCCTGTTTACTTGCATATTTTAGTAATTCAAAATGTCCTTTGTGTAGCACATCAAACACACCATTTGTCCAAACTGTGGTTTTTCTTTTTAAATCTTTTTTTGATATTACTGTGGTTCCTTGTCTTTCTACAGCTCTAGCAGATGCATAACAGGCAGTTTCACATGCTTCAAACACATCTTTTCCTAAGTCTAAACAGTGTGCTATTACTGCTAACACAGTATCACCTGCACCTGTAACATCTACTATCTGATTGGTAGGTTCTTTGAAATGTCTATATCTTGTATCTTCACAAAGAACATGCATACCATTCGCACCGTCCGTAACTACTAACCACTGCCAATTATGTTTTCTCATAATATTTCCAGCATCTATTTCGTCAAATTCTCCAAACCATTCCACATATTCTTTCATATTAGGTTTAACAAGATATGCTCCGTCATAAAAATATTCAGATTGTTTTGGATCTACTAAAACTTTAGCTCTACGAAATAACTGACTTACGGTATTGACTTTTACAGTTCCTTTTGCATAATCACTTATGCAAACAATATCGTTTGATCCTAATTGATCAATAAGTTTTTCAATGATAGTATCTTCGGTATACAAGCGTTCTCTGTCCCAACGCATAACCTGTTGCCCTCCTTGACCAACAAACCTTGTCTTGGTAGTAGTCATTTCGGCATCGTCTTCTATATAGCAATTGATATTTGTTTTATTCAATAATTCTTGCAGTTTATTTCCTTCTTTGTCCTTAGCAACGCAACTATAGAGTTGTACATTATCACTTATACTTGCTAAATTGGTTGCTAAATTGCCTGCACCACCAATACTGTATGTGTATTCATCTTCCTTCATCACAAGTATGGGTGCTTCTGGACTCACGCGATCACAAGTACCATAGACCCATCGATCTAACATGATATCACCGTATATTTTTATCACTGCATGTTCCTGATATACTCTGTATTGTCTGGCAGATGATTTGCCATTAAATCAAATTTGTCAACGAAATCAATGTATGAAGCATTTCCAACAAGTTCATCGTTATTGTAAATTATTTCTTTTCTACAAACTTCGTCGCTTAACTTACCTGTACCTGCAAGCACATAACTCCATAACGGCCATCCTGCACTACCTTCTTGTCTAGGAAATAAAGTTGCATTTGGCACTCTGTGTTTACACATTGCATGAATATCTTCTACAAACGGAGTAATAGTAGCACCACTATCTATGTATTTCCAAAATTCAGTATCATTTCTACCGCAGGTATAATGAGCAACTAAAAAGTCCTTGACAGTATCGTAAAGATGTCCATTGATGTTATTATATGAATCTATCTGTGCATCGTTACAAGTAATTTCAGCTGTATTACTCAGACAACCAAAAACAAAATGTTTTAATTGCATGATAGTTGTATGAATACTTGTTGCTTCTAATGGTTCTGCAAAAGCCGCACACAAGCCTACTGATAAAACATTTTTAATCCAAAGTTTCTCTTGTCGGCCACTTTCAAATTTCAGTAATCGTATAGGATCTACCTTTTTACCAATTGTTTTTTCTAATTCATCTTGTGCTTGTTCAGGTGTAACAAAATCATCACAAAACACATAACCACAACCTCGTCTATGCAATGTTGGAATTTGCCAACACCATCCGTTGTTTTGAGCCCAAGCGTTTGTTACAGGTTCTATTATTTCATCTTCTTCGTAAGGTAACAAAAATGGTAATGCACTGTTCACAGGTAAGTTCTTTTTGTAACTTTTCCATTTACCTCCTACAGCTTTCATTAGGATTTGATTAAATCCACTTGCATCAATAAACATATCACCTTGGATCGTTTGTCCGTTACTTAATTTTAGTTTCTCTATCCAACCTGTTTCTGAATTTAAAACTACGTTTTCTACTTCACTGTCAATGTGTGCAGTATTGCTAATTTTTTTAAAATATTTTCCTACCTTATGTGCATCAAAATGATATGCATGATTACCATCTTTTTCTACAAAACTATTTTTGTTGTGGTGTATTTTATATCCTAGTTCAGTTGCTAGATGTAATAAATTTTGATCTCTATATCCTAGTGCATGTTGAAATACAATATCACAACGATCATTAGAAGTAGGAGATCCGTCTATAGGAGCAATGTAATGACCAGACACATCCTTGTTCCAATTAATATGTTTGATCCCAAGTTTAAGTGTAGCATCACATTCTTTCACAAAATCTTGTTCGACACAACCTAGATTATACATTTCGTTTTGTACAATAGTTGTTAGTGAACCTGTGCTTCCTTCTCCTGCTCCGATTATTCCTATTTTAGAACTTTCGATTACTGTGACAGTATGCTCTGGTTTGATTTTAGATATCATCAAAGCGGCAAGCCAGCCAGCAGTACCTCCACCTACTACCACTATTTCCATTTGAGTCCTCCAAACGATTCTATATATGCTTTATGATCCACACATCTATCTTTACGAGATTGTTCTTCTGCATAAAAATCAAGCAATTTTGATTCAGCTATTTCAGTTTTAAATGAATGCTTCTCAGGATTAAATTCAAATTCAAACTGTGCCATCCAAGCAAACCAACTCGATGGATGGAAAATTGTATTTGTGTTCTGTGTTTGAACAGCAACGTGATTTCTAAAGCCAGGATCACGCATCACATCTTCCATCCAAAGTTGATAATCACTAGGAGTGTGATTTTCTTTTACATAATCCCAAAACTTACTAGATAGTTCTGTTTTAGAATAATGCATATTAACAAAATCTATTGCATTTTCATAATAACAGCCAAGTCTTGTGTTATAGTAATTTCTATCATTCTGATCTGTGTAACCTATTCTTATTCTTTCTTCCAAATGTTTGATACCTTTGATCATGCAACTCAAACCTGTTGATTCTAAAGGTTCAATAAATCCTCCGCTGAGTCCTATTGATACTACATTACCTTCCCAGAAATTTCTACTATAGTAAGGTGTCCAATCTATCACTTTTGTTTGATCAGGTTTTATTCTGTCATCCCAATACCTGCAAAAATAAGCTACTGCTTCTACTGGATCAGTAATGCTTCTTTTAAATACCAAACCAGAGCCCATTCTATCCTGTGTTGGTATTTTCCAAATCCAACCGTGATCAACTGCATCACAAACAACATAAGGTACAAATTCGCTTTCATCCTTGTATTCTACTCTACCAGCAACGGCTGTATCACAGAATAATCTCTTGGATAAATCCACTCTATCTTGTTTTTTTAGTAAACTTTTAAAGCCAGTACAATCTATGAATAAATCAGCATGTACCATTTGTCCATTTTTTAACAATAGGTGTTGTATTTCTTGTCCTTGTTTTTCAACATGAATTACATCTTGTTTTATTAGATGTATATGAGAGCTGATTTTTTGCTGGATATATTGCACCATTGCTCCACAATCAACATGATAAGCATAACTGCTTAGATCATTAGGATCAATTTTGTTGTGTCTTACGGCACTGTCATACATCATTATTGCATAATCTTTGTAAGGATATTTTTTATTTGCTGACCAATAATCCCAAATGTCGGCATCATTTTGCATGTCATAAAAATTTATAAAGAAAGGATGCCAAACTTCTAATCCTTTTCTTAACCAGTTAGGAAACAGTATGCCTGCTTTAATTGTAGCTCTACATGCAGGAATCCATTCATCTCTGTCAAATCCTGCTTCTTCCATATATTGTGCAAAGTCAATTATTGTAGCTTCACCTACTCCTACTGGATTTCCGTGTTCTTTATCAACAACTGTAATATTATGCTTGGGTAATTTGTTTTTTAAATATGCGGCTGTCATCCAACCAGCACTTCCTCCACCTACTACAACTATCTTCATAATTGGCCTCTATCTCCTCTTGCAATTGATAACGCAAACCAATCTAATCCAAGATTTGTTGACTTGATAGCATCGATATGTTTTATACTTGTATGCATACGTACTTCTTCTGCCTTTTGAAAATCATTCAATAAAAATTCTTGTTTGCCTGGCGGCATGTAACTTAGATCAACATTAACTGGATATCCCATTTGTATTAACCATAGATGCCAGTTTGGTGGATGAAATAATGTTCTAGATTGCACAGGGGTATAAAATTTTCTGTCTGAATCCTTCAACCAGTCCTCATACCATAAATGTTTTTCGGATTTGACATGCGTTTCCTTTACAAAATTCCAAAAAGGTGTACTCCATTCAGTATCCGCATAATGACTGTTTACAAAATCAACAGCATCATTATACCAAAATTCCATTTCCCTGTTGTATGTTTCTATGTTAGCTTCATTATATGCATACTGTGGAATCATGTCCATTAGTTTTTCTACACCAGTAGTCATACTTGCAAGACCAGTTGACTCTAAAGGTTCTATAAATCCACCACTTAACCCAATGGATACTACATTATTTTCCCAGAAGTTCTTACTGTAGTAAGGTACCCAGTCAATTAATTTTAAATCTTCAGGTTTAATTCTGTTATCCCAATGTTCACAAAAGTAACGTTTTGCTTCTTCGGGATCAGTAATGTCTTTGTTAAATACCAATCCTGAACCTATGCGTGATTGCACAGGAATCTTCCAAATCCATCCGTGATCTACAGCAGGACATTTTACATATGGCACACACTCTTTTTCAAAGTCTTCATATGGAACGTGTCCAGCAACAGCGGCATTGGTAAACAGTCTACCGTTACCTAATAGTTCAACACGTTTTGCTTCTTTTAAAATACTTGCAAAGCCAGTACAATCTATATAAAAGTCACTGTGATGAGTCATTCCATTCTTTAATTCTAAACTGATTATGTTTCCCTCATAATCTTTGTTTACTTTGACTACATCGCTCTTAATAGTTTTGACCGTTGTGTGGCATATCCTTTGTAATTCTTTTACTAATTTCCCTGCATCAATGTGATAAGCTAAGGTTTCGAATGATCCCCACATATCTAATTTATTTGCCATGTTTACATCATACGTAGGTAGTGCAGTTTTTTTAAAATCTAAATGTTGATTATTTGCCCATATATCATATTGCGTACACGCATCTACCATATAACTTCTATTTAGGTAAAAAGGATGCCATACGGTGTTGTTTGGATTCTTCCAATGCGGAAATTCTATGCCTGCTTTATATGTAGCATCAATATTCTTAAACCATTCAGGTAAATTTATACCACATTTTCTAAGAAAATGCGGAAATGTCAAAACTGTTGCTTCACCAACACCAATTGGATTTCCTACTTCTTTGTCTATAACTGTGACCGGCAAGTCCCAAAAATTATTTTGAAGATATGTAGCCGCAAGCCAGGCCGCTGATCCACCTCCCACTATGGTAATGTTTTTTATCTTTTTCATTTACTTCTCCAATAGTGTTATCAAATCAAATACTGTTTTTAGTTTTGTTTGATTGGTTTTATTTTGTAAAGTATTTCTTAATCCAAGATGTAAAGGTTTCGGCCATTTACCAAAACTAACCCAAGCATATCCATCATGTTCGTCGTTTAATTTTGGAATAAATTCATTTTCTATTACACACAAATACGTATGAAATTGAAACTTACTATCTGTGCTTACAAACGTTTCTAAAGGAATAGTCTTTTTAATGTCAGGTGCAGATCCTATTTCTTCTTGAATCTCACGTTGTAGTGCCGGCCACGGTGATTCATTTTTACCATTAGTACCACCTACTAATCCCCAAACATTTTTCTGTTTACTTTGTGTTCTGTGCAGTAACAAAAACCTCTTGCTTTCTAGAGAATAGAAGAGAGCGCCACTACATATAATATCCTGGCTCATAGTAATAATTATCTTAAAGTGCTAGGCGCCAAGTACCTTTTTGATATTCGCCTTCCCAGCTTAATATCCATTCTGTACCTGTCCATCTATATTGAACACCTGTATTTAGGTTGGTAATATACTTGGTTGTGCTACCGTCGTCTGTGCTGGCATCAAAAACAACATGCCATTGTGTTCCGTCCCATTCCACAATATCATTTTCTCCTGCCACAAACTCTGTTCCGTCCACATTTTTCCATGCATCTGGACCATCGTAACTTGCTTCATTTACATTTTTACTTGTATTAATAGCTCCTAAAAGCAATAACCTTAAACCGGCTGTTTTTGCAGTAGTAGGATTAAACTTACCTGGATCAATAATAAAATCTACTGAACCTTGATTGTTTCTTCCACTTGGTGTTGTAAGGTTAGTGTTTGTTGGAATAGTATCTTGATCCCATGTAATTAGTAATTGTGTTCTGTCTAATTCGTTAATTGTTATAGTTCCGTTGATACTAATACTACCAGATTCGCCTTCGATCAGTTTTCTTCTCAACATTATTTGAGATAATCCAGCTCTATATTCACCTGGATGAGGATCTAATACTTTGATCCAATCTATTGTACCGACCTTACCTCTATCAACTACCTGTGCAATGTTACCCATTACCAATACATCATAGTCTTGGTAATTTCCTGTCATTATTTTTATGCCATCTTTTTCAACTAATCCAGTTTGTAAATCTGTTTTAGGTTGATTGTTTTCTGAATCACTGTATGCTTGTAACTCTGGCATTGATGTTTTTAAATCTATTGTGCCTTTAGTTTCGTCAAAAATACTCATAACAACATTTGTTATGACTCCTAACTTTTTAACTTTTGCAGGCATGTTTAAATATATTGGTGTGATAAATCCTAGCTGTGCTATGTCTATTTCACTATCTGTTCCTGCCGGTATACTTCTATTTGTAAAGTTAATGTTTGTCAATTCAACACTTGTCAAGCTGGTCCAATCAACGTAATTGTCTGTCGTTTGTATCTCCAAACTTGGATTGAACAACATTAATAGTTGTTCCATAATTTGCAACTTCATATCTGTGTTTGTTGACCAAATATCAAGATTGACGGATAAGTTATACGGTGTAGGCATCAAACGCTCAACTGTATAATTCTTTCCTTGTGTATTCAAATATTCATTGCCTGCTTCATCAAACGCTCTTTCTCTAATATGAACCTTGCTCGTAAAGCTAGAATCTGAAGTTCTAGTTCTATCCTGTTCAAGTTGTGTGATGTACAAGGCCATTCTTGGAGCAGATGGTAATTTGTTTTCGCTTTGATCTCTTACAATACTTGCAACCTGTCTAGACAAATCGCCATAAAGTACAGGAATTTTTACTTCCTTACCTTCGCCATCCTTATATTTAAAATTACTAAACAAGCGGATCAGCTGTGTAATGTATCTTCGTATTTGTCCATCATAAAAGTGTTGCATTAATTGTCTGCCTTAGGTTTAAGTGCTTGCGATAGGCTCTGTCTTTCTTGTACAGTGTCTCCGCCGATGCTTGAAGATTTTGTATTATTAACAAAAGTTCCTTTTTGCGTCTGTTTAGTATCTGAATTGCTTAGGTTAACTCTAATATTATCTTCCATTTTGACCCATCTCTTTCCATCATATCTAAAAAGTCTGTTTGGAAACAAATCTGTACGTAGGAAATAATCACCTTTTGCACTAGAGCTTGGAAATCCAATACCACTTCCAAATGCTTCTCCATTTGGTGCTATACCGTCACCAATTAAATAACCTTCATATCCTTCTCTTTCAGGAGTTTGATGTATTCTATCTGCTAACTCATTTTGTGTGCTTGCATCTAATTCACTTGTATCTGTAGTTACAAGTTCAGTGACACCTTTTTCATCAACTTGTAGTGTGTATAAATGACTTGTTTCGTAACCTGATTTACCTGCATCAGCTTCAGCTTGTTTTACAACAGCATCATTTATTTCAATTTCTTTATTGTAAGTTGACATCAAATCTCTTAGAGTTGTGTCAGAACCTTCGCTTGCTTTTTGATCAAGTATATCTTTATATTCTTGTGTATCGTAAATCTGTTTTAATTTTAATCTATATAAGTGTGGATACCAAGTTTGTGAAAATCCTTCACTTGCTCTGTTTACATCTTCTACTACATAAAATCTTTTTAGAGCAAAATCAAATTGGTTAAATGCATGATCGTCTTTTAGGTGAGGCAACTCAATAACATCACCAGGAATAATTCTTCTACCTAACGTTTTTATACATGAATTAATTGGCACTGTAAGAAATAAAATATCCTGTGCTAAAAATAATCCAAACTGACTTAAATCAAAATCAATGTCAGCAACATTGTATATTCCACGCATAGTAAAGACGTCTGGATCATATTTCCTATCTCTATTTTCAAGGAAAACCAGGTCCTGTATGTTAGTTTCTTTTACAGCATCATATTCTGGAGTGCCTGCTGTAGCTGTACCAGTAGCAGGATTTTTAGGTCCTAAAAACTTGTGTACATACACATCTGTACCACCTACAGTGAACATTTCTGTAATGGTTTTGTCTAAAAATTCGTAATCTTTTCCCTTTTCGGGTTTATATAAACTGAGTCTCGGCATAACGTAAGTATTTATCAGAGCATAAATAGTATAGCAAGGAACAAACATATGGCTACAAATCTAAACACACAAAAACAAGAAGTTTACAAATACGTAGAAGCAATGCTAGGCGGAGGCATGATTGATGTCGAGCTTGATCCTATGCATTATGAAACTGCTTTAGATACAGCATTAAACAAGTTTAGACAGCGTTCAGATAACGCAGTAGAAGAATCATATGTAACTCTGCCAACGGTAATTGATCAAAACGAATATACATTACCTTCAGAAATAATAGAAGTTCGTAAAATTTTCCGTAGATCAATAGGATCACGTACAGGCGGAGGTGATGGTGGTACACTCTTTGAACCATTTAATTTAGCTTACACGAACACATATCTTTTAGCAAGTTCAAATATGGGAGGGCTTGCAACGTACAATATGTTTGCAAGTTATCAAGAATTAGTAGGACGAATGTTTGGATCATTTATTGAATTTACATGGAACACAGCAACTAAAAAACTTACCGTCTTACAAAGGATTAGAGCAGAAGAAGATTTACTATTGATGTGTTATAATTATAGACCAGACAGTGAGCTACTAAATGATTATCTTGCAAAACAATGGATCAAAGATTATACACTCGCAAAGTGTAAGTATATGCTAGGCGAAGCAAGATCCAAATTTGCAACTATAGCAGGTCCCCAGGGCGGATCCAGTTTAAATGGTGATGCACTCAAAGCAGAAGCACAAGCAGAAATTGATAAACTAGAAGCAGATGTACAAACAAATGTTTCAGGCGGTCAAGGCTACGGCTTCACAATTGGCTAAAATCCACTTGACAAACACAAAATAATCTTGTATACTAATTAATAGCATATAAGGATTCATTATGATCATTGGTATTTGTGGACTAATTGGTAGTGGTAAAGGTACTGTGGCAGATGTTCTGGTTGATGAACATGGATTTCAAAAAATAAGTTTTGCAGATAAATTGAAAGACGCTGTTTCTGTTCTGTTTGATTGGGACAGAGAAATGCTAGAAGGTGAAACATCAGAAAGCAGATTTTGGAGAGAACAAGAAGATACTTTCTGGAGCAAAGAAACAGGACGCAAAATAACTCCTAGATTGGTTTTACAAGAGTTTGGTACTGACTGTATGCGTAATGGTTTTTTTGATGGCGTGTGGGTTAGCTTTGTTAAAAAGAAGATAATTGATAATCCAGACACAAATTTTGTTATTCCTGATGTTCGCTTTACAAATGAAGCTGATATTTTAAAGGGAATGAACGGAAAAGTTTGGTGTGTAAAAAGAGGTCCAGATCCTTTATGGTTTAGACAATATGTAGATCTAGATATTGAGCCTACAGATGTTCATCCAAGCGAATGGCGTTGGGCTAAAGTTTCGTTTGATCATAACATATACAATGAAGGAACTATTGAAGATCTTAAAAGTCAGGTACAAGGTCGCCTTGCTTCCACTTTACGCCTTGCTTCTGCAAAACACGTTGGCAGTTAGCACAAATTGTTTTAAGATTAGATATGTGAACATTTTTTAAGTGTCCATCTATATGGTAGACATTAAACTGTTCCTTGGTACCCTTAAAGCCACACTTATCACATTCTTGTTTCATGCGATAACCAGCTTTAAACCAACTAGGTATTCCATGTCCTTTACCGTTGTGCAAACAAGTTTCGCATTGTTTGCGATAGTATACCTTTCCGCCTTTTTTATAATTAACAGCGGCAGGTCTTTGCTTACAATAATCACATAACGGACGCATATGGTATTTAGCATACCTTTTTGCCCCCTTTTCTTAGGTGTTTTCCAGGGAGATTTTTCAAATTTCGTATAAATACTTTTAACAGTTGTTATATTACAGGAGAACTTAAAATGGCATTAATATCACCAGGAGTACAGGTTAGTGTAATCGACGAAAGTTTTTACACACCAGCTGAACCGGGTACTACGCCTATGATATTTGTTGCGTCTAAACAAGACAAAACAAACGCGGCGGGAACAGGAACAGCAAGAGGGACAACAAAAGCAAACGCAGGTGTACCTTTCTTAATTACATCACAAAGAGATTTATCAGACACATTTGGAGATCCAATTTTCCAAACAGATGTCAACAACAATCCGGTTAACGGAGGAGAGCTTAACGAATATGGTTTACAAGCGGCTTACTCATATTTAGGCGTAAGTAACAGAGCATTCGTAGCAAGAGCAGATATAGACTTAGGCGAAATTGAGCCAAGTTCAAGTGCTCCGGCGGCGGCTCCAGCAAACGGTACGTATTGGTTTGATACAGCATTAACAAAATTTGGTATATTTGAATGGAACGGAAACGCGGCAACTGTTACTGGTGGACAGTCATTCACTAATAAAGTTCCATTAGTAATATCAAACGTTTCACAACAGGTAGGTGAAACAAGCTCAGGATTACCAAAAGGATCCGTAGGGCAGGTAGGCGATTATGCTGTAGTAACAACTACTACGTTAAACAAGGTATTTTACAAGAACACAAGCGGTGCTTGGGTAAAAGTAGGAACAGCTGACTGGGTAAAAAGTTGGCCAACTATCCAAGGTTCAACTGCAAACGCAACCTTAACAAACGGACATACAATAGTCATTAACCAAACTACTGTTACTTTATCTGGAACAACAATGGCTAATTTGGCAACATCAATTAATGATGCTGGCATTACAGGTGTAACAGCGGGTGTTGTTGATGGTAAGATTTACATTTATAGTGACGGAAGTTCAACTACAGATGGATCAACAGACGATGACGGTGCTATTGCTATTTCAGCAGGTGCATCAGGTACATTGTTAGCTGATATTGGTATCACAGCTGGTACTTATTATGCTCCGGCATTAGAAATTAAACCGCACACAAGCGTACCTGAGTTTAAAACAGCAGATACAAAATCAAGACCTTCAGGTTCTGTTTGGTTTAAAACTACAGATGCAAACTTAGGTGCAAATTACAAAGCTAAAGTTTGGAACTCAACTACTAAACTTTGGGAAGATAAACCAGCACCGGTTTACAGATCACATCATGAGGCACTTTACAATTTAGATAAGTCCGGTGGCGGAATTAATCTTGCAGTTGGTTCTTTATACATTCAAGCACACACTTCATTAGCAGAAAATGAAGAGTTTGATTTTACAATTTTTGCAAGAAACGCTTCGGGTGCTACTACAATTACATCAAGTGCAATTACAGCAAGTACTTTTGCGTCAGGCACATTTAACTATACAATGGCAGAAAGCAAAGTTGGACAGGCGGCTATGGACGCTCATGTATCGTTATCATTTGTTGCAACAGGAGCGGCAAGCGATGCTGATGCAATGGCAAATTCAATCAATGCACACGGATTTACTAACATTGTTGCAAGTGTTGATGCAAGCAACAGAGTTGTTATTTCACATAATGATGGTGGAGAAATCCGTATTAAAGATACAAGTAATGGTTTTGCTAACGCAGGATTTGCGGCATATAACTATACTACAAAACTAGGAACTGCAAACCTTTACACAGCACCAGCAGGTGATACTGCTTCAGACTTCCATGCTTCAAACTGGAAGATCTTAACATACACAGCAGGACCAAATGCTCCAACTGCATTAACAACAGATGGTAGATTATGGTACAGCTCAATTGTTGATGAAGTAGACATCATGGTACACAACGGAACTACATGGAAAGGTTACGCAAACGTATATGCATCCGCTGATCCAGCAGGACCGATTGTAAGTGCTACTGAGCCTACACAGCAATCAGATACAACTCCTTTGGTAACAGGTGACCTTTGGATTTCAACTGCTGACTTGGAAAATTATCCACAAGTACACAAATACAATGCAGACCTTGCAAAATGGATTGCATTAGATGAAGCAGATCAAACTACTGAAGATGGTATTTTATTTGCTGATGCTAGATTTGGTACAAGTGGTGGTACTGCAACAGCGGCACCAAGTGGAACTATTGCTGAATTATTAGTAAGTGATCATTTAGATACTGACGCTCCAGATCCAGCATTATATCCAAAAGGCATGTTATTATGGAACTTAAGACGTTCTGGATTTAACGTTAAGAAATTTGTACGTAATCATGTAGATCTTACTGCAACAAACGTTAGAATGGACGAAAGCCAAGCAACATATTATCCACACAGATGGGTAACTGAATCAGCTAACCAGCCAGATGGCGCAGGTAGCTTTGGACGTAAAGCTCAACGTAAAGTAATTGTTCAAGCTCTACAAGCAATGGTTAACAGTAACCAAGATATTAGAGATGACGAATCAAGACTGTTCAACGTTATGGCGTGTCCAAGTTATCCTGAATTAATTGGTGAAATGATTGCACTTAACAATGATAGAGGCTTAACTGCATTTATCGTTGGAGATTCACCGGTTAGATTGAAATCAGATGCAACAACAATTAATGACTGGGGTAACAACGTTAACCTTGCAGTTGAAGATAACGACAGAGGACTTGTTTCTAGAGATGAGTACTTAGGTGTGTTTTATCCGAGCTTGTTTACAAGCGACAATGCAGGTAACAATGTAGTTGTTCCACCAAGTCACGGTATTCTTAGAACATTAGCATTAAGCGATCAAGTTTCGTTTCCATGGTTTGCACCAGCAGGAACAAGACGTGGTGGTATTACAAATGCAAGTGCTTCAGGATTTGTTGATGCAGAAGGTGAATTTAAATCAATTGCGTTAAATGAAGGACAACGTGATACACTTTATTCACTTAATGTTAACCCAATTACATTCTTAACAGGTGCAGGTCTTGTTAACTTTGGTCAAAAGACTAGAGCAAGAAATGCAAGTGCTTTGGATAGAATTAACGTGGCACGTTTGGTAATTTACTTGAGATCACAACTTAAGAAACTTGCGAAACCATATATCTTTGAACCAAATGATAAAATCACTCGTGATGAAATCAAGGCACAGGTTGATAGCTTAATGCTTGAACTTGTTTCACAAAGAGCATTATATGACTTCCTAGTTGTTTGTGATGAATCAAATAACACACCAGCTAGAATAGACAGAAATGAACTATACGTTGATATCGCGATTGAGCCAGTGAAGGCTGTGGAATTTATTTACATTCCACTGAGACTTAAAAACACTGGAGAGATAGCGGGACTATAAACGGATAAATAAAAGTAATAGGAGCATAGAATGGCAATTTCAACACTTTCAAGATTAACAGTACCGCTAGATAGTAATGCAAGTGCATCAAATCAAGGTCTGTTGATGCCCAAACTGCAATACCGTTTTAGGGTATCGCTGGAAAACTTCGGAGTATCAAGTCCAACAACTGAACTTACAAAACAGGTTATGGATGTTACAAGACCAAACGTATCGTTCGATCAAATGACTGTTGACATTTACAACTCGAGAGTATTTCTTGCAGGTAAACATACTTGGGAGCCAATTACGCTTAACCTACGTGAAGATGTTAGCAACAACGTGCAAAAACTTGTTGGTGAGCAGTTACAGAAACAATTTGATTTCTTTGAAATGTCCGGTGCGGCATCTGGAAGTGATTACAAGTTTGTAACTAGAATTGAAATTCTTGATGGTGGTAACGGTGCTAATACTCCAGGTGTACTAGAAACTTTTGAACTATATGGCTGTTACGTAGAAAATGCAAACTACAATTCATTAAACTACGCAACATCAGAAGTTGTAACAACAACATTATCTATTAGATACGATAACGCAATCCAGACTCCACAAGGAACTGGAATAGGTACAGCAATTGGCAGAACTATAAACACTGCAATTACTGGCGGCGGATCTACTTAATCAGAAACAAAATTAAATTAAGGGCCTACGGGCCCTTTTTTTATGGCTTTAATAATATACCCACTTAATTCTATAAGATAAATACTGTATATAGGAGATACGTATGAGTTTCTTAAATGGCTTTTTAGATAATTTAGCATCAGGTGCATTGAATCCAAAAGGGAATCTTGCTGACTATCAACACGGTGCTAGACTATATGTTGACGACAGTCATAGATTATCTCCTAAAGTAAAATTTCTTTATCACGTTTCTTTTAACATTAATTCTGGTGCTTCTGCTGTAATACCTCAACTTGCACAAAAGCATATTAACGAATTAAACATGTTAGTTAAATCTGTTACTTTACCACAATTTAATATTCAAACTGATGTAAAGCATCAGTACAATAGGAAAAGAATTGTGCAAAAAAGGATTGATTACAATCCTGTAACTATTCAATTTCATGATGATTCCTACGGTGTTACAACAGCAATGTGGGAAGCATATTATAGATATTATTATAGAGACGGAAACTATACAAAAGTACAACCAGATGGCAGTGTTGATCCTACAATAAAACAATATGCTTATAACAGAGGCACACAGTTTGGAGCCAAACAATATAGATATGGTTTTGACAACGACAGCTTTGCTCCGTTTTTTAACAGTATTACAATCAGTCAAATGTCAAGAAAAAGATACACGTCAATGACACTTGTAAATCCTATAATTGCAAGTTGGCAACATGACACCATGGATAATTCAGCAAGTGATCCTGTTGCAAACTTAATGACTTTAGAATACGAAACGGTACACTACAGTAGAGGGCCTATTAAAAATGGAAGTCCAAAAGGATTTGGTGTTGAGCATTATGATAAAACGCCTAGTCCAATTTCAATATCAGGTGGTGGTGCCGCAAGTCTATTAGGAGTTGGTGGAGTACTTGCAGGTGGTATGGGAGTGTTAGATGACATATCCGGAGGTAATGTAAGTTTTGGTACAGTTTTAAATGCGGCAAACGTTTTGAAAAACGGAGGTGCTTTGACATCATCGGGAATCGGCGGCGAACTCTTAGGTTCAGCTGTTGATGCTATTGGACAAACAACAGGCATAGATGTTAGTGGAGTTGCAGGAGTTGCATTTCCAAAAGGCGGTGGTGGCGGTGGTGCAAGCACAATAGCGGCCGCGGCGGCTTTGGTAGGTGGAGCAAGTTTGTTAAGTAATGCTGGAGGCAGTGGTGCATCTACTTCAAGCTCATCAGCTTCAAGTGCAAACACAGCAGATGGACCGTTCCCAGAGGAGTAAAAATGGCCCAAATTAATTTACCAACAAAACCAGATACAGACAGTGCAGATCCTGTCAAAAGATATTTCAATTCATACTACGGTTATCAGTTAGAATTTCCTAGCAATGATGTAGATGCAGTTGTAGGATTTTTAGAAAACAAAGGATTTGATAAATCAGCGGCAAAATCCACAGGATCTATATTATTGCAACAGGCTAAAATTGACGGAGTAAAAGTTTTTGAATTATTAGACACGCTAAAGGGTTTAGAACGAGTACAACTGAGCGTTGTTGTAGCACAAATACTAAACTTCAACAGACAAAAAATAAGCACTTTAGGATTTAGGGTAAAACAAGAACAAAAACCGTTAGAGTCAAGAAACATTATGGGGTAACCAATGAAGCGTTGGGCCCAAGGCAAATATAATTGTAAAAATCCTGCAAAATATGTAGGTAAAAAAACACCAACATACAGATCAAGTTGGGAATTTCATTTTATGAAATTTTGTGATGAGAATCCAGCTATTGCGGCTTGGGCCAGTGAAGCTATTAAGATTCCATACAGAAGTCCGTTGACTGGAAAGCCCACTGTATATGTGCCAGACTTTTTTATACAATATAAAGATAAAAAAGGTAGACATAAGGTAGAACTTATAGAAATAAAACCAAGCACACAAGCAATAAGAGAAAATCTAGGAAAAAATAAACAAAATCAAGCTTCATATGTATTAAATATGGCTAAATGGGAAGCCGCAGGTAAGTATGCAAAATCCAAAGGCATAGGATTTAGGGTAATCACAGAAAAAGAGCTATTTCATCAGGGCAGGCGTGGTTAACACGTTAGGATAAATAATAGTAGCATATAATGGGTCAACGTTATGAGTAAAAAATTAGAAGAATTATTAGATTTACCTGATTCTAAAGAAATTATAAAAAAAGAAAAAGAAAAGGGTAAACAAGAAGTAATGTCTCAGCAAAACGATACCTTGCGTGATATAGCTGAAATGGATAAGATCAGCGCCGCTTTGCCACAAGTAAAAGGACTGGGTGAGTTAGCAGACAACGAATTAGGAGAAGTTGCTGATAAAGCAATGGAGGCATATGAAGATCTTATGGATCTTGGCATGAACGTTGAATCAAGATACAGTGGTAGGGTGTTTGAAGTTGCAGGACAAATGCTTAAAACCAATCTAGATGCTAAAGTAGCCAAACTAGATAAGAAACTCAAGATGGTTGAACTACAATTAAAGAAAGAAAAACTAGATAAAGATGGCAAGGTTGACGGTGAATCGATCGTTCAAGGTGAAGGATATATAGTAACAGACCGCAATAGTTTGCTTGAAAAACTAAAGAATATGGATAAATAATTTATAAGGACGAAAACATGTTTGAAAAATATCTAACTGAAGCTAAAAAAATATATGAATTTTCGATTGGAGTTGCAGGCGAACTACCAGAAGGGTTTGAAGATTCGTTGGAAACATGCCTAAAGCGTTATAGCGTTGCATCAATGGGTGCTGGTAAGAAAACACCTATTCAAGAACGCCCTTTAGATTTTCCACAACTATCTAACTGTGAAGTTACGTATTACGAAGTAGGCTTAAATTACCCAACTACTCCACAAGTTTTACATGAGTATATTTCACAATGTTGCGAATGTGACAGAGGATTAATTTTAGTTAGAAGTAAAAACGATCCTGGTATGGAATACCAAGAGAAAAAAGACGAAGGTCCATACGAGACAAAGTTAACACAAGAAGACATGGGAGGCGAGTCAGCACAAGAAGATGTTGGCGGAGCAAGAGTAATGGGTCTTTTAAAAGAATTAGAAACAGCTCGTAAAGAAAAAGAAAATGATCCAATCGCAGATGTTAAACCAGGTGATTCAAAAGATATCAGCGACA
>CEVG01017212.1_pt1 | contig 21069 bp, 26 predicted proteins | sample 356511 | NCBI WGS metagenome assembly CEVG01 (sample SAMEA2623426, study PRJEB7988) | marine metagenome | biome: marine biome (ENVO:00000447); feature: surface water layer (ENVO:00002042); material: "saline water (ENVO:00002010), including plankton (ENVO:xxxxxxxx)" | depth 5 m | reverse complement strand
ATTCTGCCATCTCTGTAGAAAGCGTCACGTCAGACAGCGCTAGGTAGTCAGTCTCGGCAAGACGACGATTGCGCTCAGCTCGCAAGTTTGCAAGTTGCAATCCAGGCAGAACGTCACGGTCATAAGCCTCGCGTTCTGCAATCTCTTCAGCAGTGAGGGGAATGGTAATCTTTTCCCCTGTCTTGATATTTACCTCTGTACGTTCCATGATCAATCCTCCGTGAGAATGGTAACGTCGCCGTCATCAAAGCTACCTGAGCCACTTAATAGTATTTGCACACGATCGACAGTAGCCCCAACATCAACATGACCTGCGCCCCCGACCGAGTAAGCACTATTAGTTAAAGCAGTCACAACTCGGTAAACCCAAATGTTTCCTGATACATTGCAAAGCTCGATAATTGAATCGCTTGTATTGGAAGCGCCTGTAAACCCTGAAGTAAGAATTGCAAATCCGCTACTCGGCATCGCACTTTCACCTGTGGAAGATCCGCCAACAAAAAACATTGAACCGTCGTAGCCTGTATTAACAATTGTTCCTCCAGATCCAGCATGTCCAAGGCGGATTCTTGGCTGGTCAGTGCTGTCTGAGCTTATTTCGTGAATAATGATTTGTATGCGCTTACAGGATGAAGAAATACCAGTAAAAGTTGTTGAGGTAGAGCCACTTAGAGCCACAGGCGTTGCTCTAGTAACTGTGTCAGGTAAGGACCCAAACTCAAGCGTTCCAGCAGTGCTGCCGTTTCGCAAATACTGATTTGCACTGCCGTTGTTGGCTGGCAGCGTGATCGTGTTGCTGCCTGCCGTTGCAGGTGCCTTGACCTCAGTAAAGCCTGAGTTGCTGCCGTTGAGTCTTAGGGTCATGGTTTAACAGGCCAGCTGGGATTAGCAGGGTCAGAAGTGTTGGCTGGCAAGTCGCGCAGCTCCTGTCTATACGTTTTTAGCGCAGCAGGGATTGTTGTGCCCAGCTCTTTGTGCTTGACGATCTCCCAGTCAGTTGCAGCTAAGAGCTGATTGCGCTTGGCACGCAAATCGCTCCAAGCGTTTTCAGTATTAAGTTCTGAGCGAGCTGCGTCTACAAGAGCTTGGTCAATTTCAACGCTGTTACCATCAGCATCAAAAGCGCCTTGGCTGTCATCAATCCTGACGACTGTACCAGCATATGCTTTATAAATTGCGTCGTGATCCATCATGCTGCCACCTCCATTGCAATCATTGAAGAGGCTGCCCTAGCCTCGTAAAGCGAAGAATTTGTATCCAGGCTGCCCCGATTAATATAGACAACTACTGATGAGTCATATGACCTGCCTTGGAGTTTATATGTTGTTGCAGACGTAGTTGCTGGGCTATCTAGATAATTAATCGCTACGTTTTGCCTGGCATATTGCACTGTAGTCCAGTTGCCAGTAAACGTTGTAGTGGATTGCGTTCTGTTCCCAGCAGCGTCACCTACCAAAGCAGGCGTGCTACCTCTTACGAGCCTTAGACTGCAATCATAACCTATGCTAGCAGAAATACTTGCAAAACATAAAACTAAAATTTTATTTGAAGACGAAGAAGGAGTAATCGTAACGCTAAGTGCTAAATCGGCAAATGTTGTACCGGTCATGCTGCCAGTAACAGTTTTTGTTGACTGCACAACCTGCAAAATTGCACCAGCACCACGCTTTGCAGCAGTCACCGCTCCAGCGGCGATCATGTCCGCGTCGACAATGCCGTCAGGCAATCCGCCAACTGAGACGCCTGTGATTGTTCCGTCGCCGTCAATAGTGATTGGCATGATCAGCTGATAACGAGGTTGGAGGTAGCAGGAACCGTGACGGTGACGCCACTGTTGATCACCAACGGGCCAACAGCGTGAGCACCACTGTTTGCCGTAATGCTATAGGAGGTTGTAACCGTTAGATCATTCTCGTAGAAACAGGCGTCACCACCTGCGCCCGTTGCACCACCACCGATGCTTCCCCAGGCACCACCTGCATAACCCTCAAAGCTTGAGGATGTGCTGTTGTACCTGATGTCGCCGTTAGCAGCAGAGCCGGAACGCTGAGCTGTCGTTCCAACAGGCAACCGCAGCGCAGTTGTGCTGCTGATCGTCACATCACCCGTGAACGTCGGGCTGGCCGTAGGAGCAAGGCCAAAGTTGGCTGTTCCAATGCCACCAACAGTCGAGACGTTGATATAAGCGTTGTTGGCGGCGTTCCTGATCTTCAGGGTGTTGTCGCCAGTGTCGACGTACCACTGATATGCAAACGTCGTGGCTGGGTCAGTTGCGTTGCTGTTATTAGAGGCAACAGCGGCCAGAGCGTTATTTAAGTCACTTCTGAATGCCGCACCCGTGGCATTCGCAAGATTGTAGTCGTGAGTTGCCACAACGAATCTGCTTGTTATCGCCTAAGTCTACTGCCCACGGCCATAGCCGTTCGCTGTGTAAGTGAAGTTGCGGTCAACATTGCTGCCGCCTGAATCCAAGACGTCAATATCAAAGCCAGTGCTGCTGACGTTGGAAACGTTGAAACGCTCGTTTGCACCGAGGTTTTGCACAGTGATACCAACGCTAGGCAGCTGCGTGTTGGCTCCTAACAAAGCTGAGGTGCCGACGAAAAACGGCTTGGCAAAGGTCACCGACTTAGTTGACGTGCCGCTGGCAATGGCTGCTGTGGACTGGTCAAAGCGTGGCGTCAGCTCAATCTTGTAGCCCAGCTCATCGACAAGGATGTTTTCATCCACCTTGCTGCTGGTTAGCTCGGTCTTGAACTGGAAGCCACGGCCCTTGAACGTTCCGCTGTTAAACGGTGCCCAAGCTCCGTATGTAGGTGAACCACTCGGGTCATCGTTGGTTGAGCGGATATACAGCTCAGCGTTGACGTTGTTCACTGCTGCTCCGTCGAAATCTGTCCAAGTGTCAATCAGCGCAGTTCGCCCATCAACGGTGTCAGATGGCAGGAAGCCACGAGTGACAAAGCGACGTGAGAACTCAACAGCGTCTAGCGCCAGTCCCATGTCAATCGTGTCAAGCAGCGTATAGGTGCCAAGCGACTTGATGTCGCCCAAGAAATCAATGATTGGGATCAGGTCAACATCAGCAACGCTGTCAATCAAAGTGCTGCCATCAAGCGTTAGCGCGTCATATTGGTCGCTGTAAAACGTGTCAACGTGCGTGCCTTGGAACGGCAGTGGCGTTTGCTGATCCTCGCGGTGGTTCTTGACCAGCAGCTTGCCCAAGGCATCAGGCAGGTCAACGATCACGCTGGTGTCGTCAGGGCTGAATCTGCCACCGTCATCAGCAAACTTGACGATGTATTCACCCTCAAGCAAAGGCACCGCAACGTCAGTGGATGAGCCTGCGATTGCTGTGATCAGGTCAACGCTGTTTGAGAACGTGGCCGTGCCATCAGTCAGGCTGCTGTGACGGATGTGAACCTTGCCGCCAACCTTCACATCAAGGTCAACAGTTTGATCCCACTTCAAGCGTGCTGTGTTGGCAGACACTGCTTCGATCGACAGGTTCTGCACGTTTCCTGGCAGAGCGGTCTTGCCAAGAATGTTGAACGTGGCTGTTGAAATTTGGCTTCCCTTGCCAAGGAAGTTAAACGCCTGAACCCGTACTTCAAGCGTTCCAGGGCGCAACGCAAGCAAGGAAGCAGATGGAGAGTTGGTGTCAATTTGCTGGAAGTTATCGTTATCAATCCGGTAGGAAATTTGGAACTGATTTGTTCGCAGTTTCGGAGGAATGAAGCTCACATCAAAACCAACGAAGACGCCTTGACCGCGTTGATAAAGGTATTCACTGCCTTTGATGGCGGTAACAGGATCAGGCGTTGCGCTCAGATTGCTTATATCTCTTTGCGTCAGGCTGAGATTTTGCTCAACAGCTGCGTAGATGCTTTCGTTGTATTCGATGGCGGTGACGCCATAAGTTCCGTCCTCGCCTTCTGCAACGCTGATGACACGAAACTGGTTTGACTGAACGTCAGTCGTCTGAATCAAATATACAGACTGGGCATTTGGCGCCTCTGAAAACGAACTGTTGACTGTAATGACATCGCTAGCAATGCTGCTGATGTCACGAGTTTCAACCAAGCCCGTTGGCATCATCACCGAGATGGTTGGTGAGTTGCCAAGGTTGACTGACAGATCTGTTGTGCTGTCGATTGTGATCTGTGTTGTTGTTGCTGAACTGATGCGTCCGCTGCGCCGTGTCCCAGCTTTCACAGGGTCAGCAATGTCAATGACAACGCCTGGCCGCAGGACAATCCCACTGTCAATCGAGATAGCAAAGCTGACTGTCTGAGTCAGGTTGGCCTCTGTCAACAGCAACCATTTGCCCAGCCTGTGCGCTTGCCCCTGCGAGTAACAACCAAGCGCCCGCACGTCTTTGTTGATGACACCGTATTTAGTGACTTGGTCAGCAAGCTCTACATACTCAAACTTGACCTCACCAAGATCTTCATAGCTTTGATAAGCGACAGTTGCGCAAGTGTGGCGTGTTTTTAGTGAGGTGCCTGAGTAAATGAAGTTGCCATCGACAACGTTTGACTGCCCAATCTGGTAGCGGGAATCAGTAGGTTTGTCTTGATTTAAAACAAGAGATCCAGCGCCGTAGTAAGCAATCCCACGGAACAAACTAGTCAATTCTTGGATGACTGAGTAAACCTCTTTGCGGGTGTTGATCACCATGTTGCAAGAGAACCTCGGCTCTTGGCCGCCTTTCCCGTCAGGAACTAAGGCGTTGCAGTACTGGCTGACGTTGTAGAAATCGAAGACATCTAAGCTGGACTCAGGGATGCCAGCCCCCCAGCGTGTGTCTGTAAGCAATGCGTATAGCAGCCAGGCAGGATCGTTCGTGAAAGTAGCAGCGCCGAGCGTTCCGTTGAACAAGCCGCTGTATGTGATCCGCCCAATATGTGTTGTCGTGTCTACCGTTGCATTGTGCGGAATCTTGACTTTGATCCCACGGACTAAATACTTGCGCTGCGGGATGTTGCGAAACTGACGTGAGTCAAACTTGAGAAAGCTCAGCGCAGTGTTTGGATAGCGCAGCTTCTCGTCAATAATCTCTGTGTAACTAAACCAATTTGTATCGTTATTAAGCCTGCTGCTTGATGAATCAGCGGTGTTCCTAACCACACGGACATCAACAGGAAACGCACCTGTCAACGTCAACATGTAATCACGTTGATAGTTGTCAGTAGTTTTGCCACTGATTGTGTTGGTGACAACGGTTGAGTAGCCGCCGCCGTTGTACTGAAGCTGAATAGAGATGCTGACAGAGGTGCCACGAATATCGCCATCTTTTTCAACGTTTTGCAAGGCAGGAACCTGAATGGTTACTCTGACCCGATCAACATCACTATCAGTGATAGTGCGGGTGATTGGGCTGCCGTTTCTTACAGCAACACTGACAGCTTTTTCAGATTCGCTGCCAGCAAGGTTTGGGATGTACGACTGCGCCTGTGTTCCATTGCGTGTGACGACAGTAAAACCAGTGAAATTGTTTCTACCTGCGCTGTCTTGAACAGGAGTGCTGTCTAAATAGATGCCTTTGTTTCCGCCTTCAATGCCTTCGATCTCCCCTTCGCTGATGACATCAAGAACAGATGCAAACTGTACTGACTGCAGCGAATCAGGATCTTCCTTTGGAGTTCTGGTTTTATTGCCGCCGCCTTTGCCGCCACCGCCGCCGCCAGCACCACGAATAACTTCCATCAGACTACGTCCAGACCGCTGGAGATCACCACGCTGCCAGCGTAGGCGCGGCCAAGCACAACAGGAACAGGAATCCCCTGGCGGCTGACGTTGACGATGCCACTGAAGGTGAAGGACTCAAGCTGCTCTTGCTCTTTCAGTGACTGAGACTGCGGCGTAGGCGAAAGCAGCTGAGCAGCACCAGTGAGAACCAGGCCAGCACCTACAGCAGACAACGCAGTACCAACAGCTGCCGCCTGCAAAACACCAACAGAAGAAACACCAACGATTGCCTGACCAGCGCCAAACAATCCAGACGTACCAAACAAGCCAGCGCCAGGGAACAAGAACGATGCACCAATGAGGCCAATGCCTAGGGCGATACGGCCAAAGCCTCCGCCAGCACCCACAATCACTGGGGCGATGCTGAACACCTCCCTATCACTAAATGGCAAAGCAATATCGCCAAAGTTGTCTTCCCCAATGTGGTGTCGGCCCACCATCATCCGGTAGGCAACGCCATCTTTCTCTGAATCAAGGATGAACCGTTCCAGCTGCGGGAAGTTGATCAGCAGCGCCTTGAACGCCTGGGCTGGTGTGCTGACATTTAGTTCAAACTTGCACTGGCCCAGCAGCTCACGCAGCTTGCCGTAGACCTTGACGACTTTCATGGCGTAAAGCTGTGGCCGTGCTTTTCCCATAATATCCGCCGTAAACATCACGGGAAGACAGGCGCTGTTGGACGTGGTGCAGCACAAGCTGATCGCCTAAATAGATCGCAGCATGGTTAGGCACAGGTGAACACAGGTTCATCAAAATCAAATCACCAGGCTGCACATCAGCAACAGGGATTTCACTGAAACCCTCTTTTGCGAAATTGTCCAAATACAGGTTGTAGCCGTGGTCCCACCACTGATCACGCCGGTCATAGTCCCTCAACTCAATGCCGTACTCCCTTGCGTACCAGTCACGCACAAGGGTGTAGCAATCAACGACGCCATGCACAAATACTCTGCCGACATAAGGCAGCTGATAGCCAGATGGCTCACAGTAGCCCCACTCTTCAGTCAGCGGATTCACGATGTGCCAAGGGACGCCAGTCTTTTCACAGGCGACCAGATCAGCCTCTGACGGTTTTGGGTTCGTTGTGGGGTGTGAATGGATGACAGCAACGACTTCGCCTTGGTCCTCTGCGTTGGCATAGTCCAGCGGATCCATCACAAAATGCTCGTCTGGCGTGGCAGCTAAGTTGCGACAGGGAAAGTAACGCCGACGCCCTTTGACGACGCAGACCACACCACAGCACTCCTTTGGTTGCTCAGCTTGTGCGTGCTGCAGGATCTGTTCCTTGATGCTCGGCGGCAACATCATTGAGTCAGGCCAACACTGGGGAACGATCCAAACGGCAACTCACCGTTGGCTCCAAACCTGAGCTTGCAAGAGCTAAGACGCTTGCCACACCGATCCTGAGCCAGGCTTGCTGCAGCGTTGTCATTGATGTCAAAGAAGTTGCTACCGGTGTAGCCACATTCACTGCTGCGGTATTCCCATTGGCAGATGTTGGCGATGCACTGCCGTTTTGGGATTTTTTGCCCTGCGACATCAAACTTGCTCGCCAGTTCAAACGTGACTTGGTTACGGTCTTCTGATGCCTTGCGGTCGATGAAATAACGCTCCTCAGGAAAAGAGGCGTAGGGATCAGCGTTGCTGTTGCCTGCCGCAAAGTTCGCAGCATCAAGGAACCTTTTCAAGGTGCGGATCCGACGCACCTCTGCGCCAGCAAGATCGTTGCCGACAGTGATGGCATTCACCAGCAGCAAGATTGCAGTGACAGTGCTGTCACTGTTGGCGACTGTCAGTGTTGGCCGTGGCAGCGTGCCACCGTTTTTGTATTCGAAACCATCAGCCGAAACAGGCACACGGAAGTAGATTTGCCCGTTCCAAACAAGGTTGCCAGTGACCTGATCATTGACGCCTGAGTGCCAGCGATAAACGTCACTGCTGCCGTGCAGCGTGCTGTCTAGGTGCAGCTCAAACATCTCAATGATGGCGCTAGGTGACAAAACACTCAGCTCCTCGTAAACGCTGCTGAATGCCGTCCAAACAACGGTGTTGTCGTTCGTTGTGTTGCCAACATCAGTCGGCCAGTTCGGCTCAGAGCTGCCTGATGTACCAGCAGTTGTGCAACGGAACCACAGGCCACTTGCCTGAACAGTTGTTGCCCGGCGGATGTCACCGACAGCAAATGCAGTAGTAGCGGTCCATGCTGAAACTGCCATTACGGTTCAAAGACTTGGCGGAATGATGTCTGGATCGTGGCGCGGTTTAGGTAAGGAATTGACTTGCTCCAGCTTTCACAAACAAATTTAGAAGCACTAGCCTCACCAGGCGGCGTGAAATCAAAGCTGGCGTTGTCTGCAGCCCGTGCATCAAGGAACGTCTCAATCGTGTCAGCGTCAGTTTCTGAAACCTCAAACGTCAGCTGAAAGATCTTTGGGTTTTGATTTAGGCCAAAGGTAAGTCGGCTTTCGTAGCCGTCACCAAAACGAACTGTTCTGACGTTTGGGCGACTGCGCTTTTGAACGCCGTAAGTGGGTGTGATGCTTGGGAAAGTAGCCATTAGACGCCAGCAAGAAGGCCACCAGGCCGTTTCTGTTTCAGCAGTTCCTGTTGTACTGCCAACCCGATTGCCTTGCCAAGTTGAGCGCCTGAGCCGCTGCTGGCATCAGCTGAGGTTTCTGAGGCATCAACATTGACGGTGATCGTTGTACTGCCCATGCCAACGCCATTGGGAAGGATTGTCCCAGCACGGTCAGGAACAAACAGCTCAGGGCCACGCTCACCAACAACAGACGGGCGACCAACAGGCGGTCGGCCACCATTCGCAAAGCCAAGCAAGCCACTGAAAAGCCCTGATCCAGGGAAGGCTGTTTTCAGCAATGTATTGATTCCAAGCTGCAACAACTGTTTGCCGACCTGCTCCAACATGCCGCCAAGGGCTTGCGTGGCGTTTTGAGCGTTCATCAAAGCGTCAACAATTCCGGTGCTGATTGTTTGGCCAATACCACCAAACAGCTGCTCCAGGCGTTGGGCTTCTGCTTGCTGCACTTTCAAAGCATCTTGCGCTGCCTTGCCAGCATCAGTTTCGGCTTGCTTTTGCCTCTGCTTTAGGTCCAATAAAGCCTGAGCAACTTCTTTCGTCCCAAATGTGACTTGTAGTTGCTCAATCAGTTGATTTGTCAAGTCGTCTCCCACAAGGGCACGATTTTCTTCTGCTTTACTAATTTCCTGTTTGAGCCTGAGCATATTTTTTTCTTGGTTAGTCATTCCACGGGCGATTACAGCCTCCTCCTTGAGGCTTGCGATTGTTTGGATAGCCCGTTCTCTTGCTGTTTCGGCAGGTGTTTTGGGCTTTCCTCCGCTTGGTTGGCTTGGGTCATCAAGGTCAGGCCTGTCGCCTGCAGCTTTTGTGAGCTTGACCCTGATTGAAAGCAAATCTTTTGCGGCATCAAGGGCTGTTTGGTATGACTCAGGAAGTTCTCTGCCTGCCTCTCTCATCAAAATGCCGAAATTGGCAATTACATCTGTCTGGTTTCTGCCAATCGTTTTCAGCTGAGCGGCTAATTCTTTGTTGGCAGGATCTTTCGGAAGAGCTTTCAAAACACCTGCGATTTCAAGCAAATCTTGGGCGTCACCACCTGGCAGAGCCAGCTTGATGTTTGCCTGCGTGAGCGCCGCACCACCTGAAACGGCAATCAATGCGTTGAATGCTGCCAAGGATTCATTAAGGCTTTTCAGCAACCCATCAACAGCTGGAGTAAGCACTTCTCCAACGCGGCGTGCTATTGCACTGATATTGTCAACAAGAGTGCTAAATCGGCCGCTAAGAGTGTCTGATTGCGCGATTGCGCCATTGGCATATTTACCCCCCTCATCGGTAAGTTTCCTGAGGGCAAACGAAACCGCCTCAGCATTGATGCGGCCAGATTCAAGAGCTTTTTTGAACTCCTCTTTGGTGAGGCCATATTCTTTTCGTAATGTTCCCTGCAGGTCAACACCTCGCTCCTGCAACTGCAAAAGCTCCTCTCCCTGCAACCTGCCTTTGGCTTGAATCTGGCCAAACGCCGTTGCGATGCCACCTAAGTCAGCGCCAGTGGCACCAGCAATATCCCCAAGGCGGCTGACAATTCCAACCAATTCTTCTGTTTCAAAGCCAAATGCCTTCAGGCGCTTTGCAGTGTCAATCAGCTCTGCACTTGTAAATGGTGTTATCGCCGCAAAACCCTGAAGGCTTTTGATGATTGCCTCGGCATCTTCAAGAGAACCCGTGAGAACCTTGAGGCTTCTTGTCTGAGTTTGAAGTTCCGCTGTTTTGAAGAAGACAAATTTAGCCGCTTCAATCGCACTTAGGCCGACGAAAAGACCCTTGACAGCAGTAGAAAGCGAGTTAACTCCGCCGGACGCCTTTTTGGCAGCATTGCCCACGCCAATAAAACGGCCTTTTGCATCCCTGAGCCTACCGTTTGCGTCTTTGACTGCCCCTTCTAGCTTTTTAGTTTCTGCTGTGACACGCTTGAGCGGGTTTATCGCTTTAGCAGCATCAACAATCAGCTCAACTACTGACCTTGCCACGGCTGCCTAGCAATGGCCTAATACTACCTCCGCCTCTGCTTTGCGCGCTGCATAGCTTTCTCTTCCATATCTGCCTTGAGTTCGTAGTAGGCAGCAAAGTGAACAAGCTCCGCATCGGTTAGTTCCGTGCGAAGCCTGCTGACAGTCATGCCCAACTCGCAGGCCAAGTGAAACTCGAAGAAAGTCCACTTGTCCTGCTTCAGCCGTTTTTTGCGTCTTCAAGCTCAGCGTCATCTCCGAGCCCAAACAGGAACAGCTCAATCTCATTCAGCACTGACTCAGGCAGCTGGCGTTGAAGCTTGTTCGCATCAGCAGCAGCGAAAGCCTTAGTGCCATCCTCAAGCTCAGCTATCTGGCACAGCATGTTGGTACTCAGGTCCAATGCTTCATCAGTGCCAGCAAGCTGCTGAGCCTTCTTGCGGTCAGCACGGGTGATGGGCTTGAAGAACAGGTCGACAACCTTTTCTCCAGCCGCATTCTTCAGTTCAAACTTGCGGCGCTGGTTGAGGTCGAACGCCCCAACCAGCAAGTCAACAGTGCGAGTTTGAGCAGGCATCTAAAAGATACATTGATCGCTCAAACTATAGCCTTATCACTCAAGGCTGGAATCAATATCACCGCTGGTGATAAAGCTGCAGTTAGCAATCACCAACTCGCCAACAGTGGAAGTGATTTCCATGTCGGTGACAATCCCAGCAAATTTCAAGGAGTCTGTCGAGGTAGTGCTACCAGTGGTGAACAGCTCAAAGTTTGCATCTACGGCGTCGCTTGCCTTGAACACATCCTCAAGCAGTTCAGGCTGGTTGTTGGCGTCAGGGTCATAGACAAGCTCAACAGTGCCAGACCCACTGATCAAGCCACCAATGAAAGAACGTGAGGTTGCACCATGTGCAGTCACGTCATAGGTCTCTTTGGTTGCTGTGAAGCTCCAGCTACGGGTGCCGACAACGTTGGCAAGTGAGCCGCTTCCAGTTTCAAACTGGACAGAGCCTTGTTCTCCACGAAGGGTGGCCATGGTCAGAGTTCCTCGATGAATTCAAAGGTCACACGGACCTGAGTTTGAAAGTAGCCCTCGGGAGCTGGTGAAGCCAGTGCCTCTGGACCATTTGGTGCGTCGAAGAAGACCCCCGACACGATGACCCTATTGTAAAGGTCACGAATCCTTTTGCCGATGGTGTAGTTGGCACCAGGCCCAACACCTTTGGCAGAAAAAATGTTGATCACTGTCAGGCCAACAATGCGGTTCTGGGAGTTGGTTGTGGCCCCTTGGCTCAGGTACTCATTGGAGCCGAAATCAACTTGGCATTGCACCCAAGAGCTGTTGGGTGTTGGCTCATAAGCCATGTTGTTGAAGACAACAGGTATGGCCGGACTGTTGGCCAGCTCTGTGGCTAAACGGCCTTCAATGGTGGCCCTGATTGAGTTGAGGTCAGCTGCGGCCATCAGTCTTCAGCGACAATGCGCCTCCATTCTGAACGGACATACTGTTCCAATTCTTTGGCAATCAGGTCTGGATAACCTTGCGTCACTGACCTAGTTCCTGTTGTTTTGCTAGCCCTGCCAGGGGCATATTGGCCCTTCCAAGAGGGTGGCAAGCTGTCAGGCGTGCCATAGGTGACAGCCTCTGCGTAATCGAGATTGCTAAACACTCGGCCTACATATTTGTTGTCAAAACTGATCTGCCAAGAGCCTGCCAGCACACCGCTGACTTCTGGTGTGCCGACAGGTGGGCGGCGGTTTTTCAGTTCGTCCTGCAGCTGCTTTGTGGTGCGGCTAACAAGCCGTTCAACCTTGTCCTCGCAAAGCCCAGGTATTTGGCTGAGGTCAATGTTGCGTGGCATGGTCAGGCCCTCAAGATCAGCTCGTAATGGGTTGCGTCACCAGCTGTTTCCTGAAACGTCGTTTCAACCCTGATGACTTGGTAAATGATTGAGCTGATCACCACACGATCTTTAGTCTCAGGGGCTGTGGCCAAATCATTAGCAGCAACGATCAGGCGTTTATCACCAGCCTGAATCAGGTCGTTGGCTTCATTGACGCTCACGTCATACACATGTCCTTTGACATTGGTATCTGACGTGGTTTCAGTGATCACACCCGTTGTGGTGTTGTAGCTGCCGCCAGAGACGTAACGGATCGTCACGTCACCACCAAACGTGTCAAGGATCTTGGCCGCAACCTTGTCCAGCCCCTTGAGTGCCATCAGGCTTCGTAAGCAACGACGGTTCCGCTTGAAAGCGTGATGCTGGTCACCTCAAGGCCCTCAATACAGGCAGAGGTGTTGATGTTGATTGCGCTGATCGTTGAAGACCCGTTCTCCGTAATGGCAGACGAGGTCATTGACGCGATGACAGAATCCTCAAGCGCCATGATTTTCACAAAGCGACCGGTCTGGGCTGCGGTGTTTGTGATGATTGTTGCCTTGGTCGGCGCATACCCGTAGCCCATGGTTAGCTCCGTTTGATGGCGATGTTGCCTGGTCCGCTAATTCTAAGGCCCGTCAAGTACCTTTCAAACATCGGTGGCACACGGTCTGCACCCACAGAACCAGTCTTGTCAGGCTCAACTTCAATGTTGCCCAGTTTTACCCGCTTGTAATCCTCAAGCCCGCTGAGGCTGATGCCATCGGTGTTGTTCTTCAGGTAAACAGCAAGCTCAATCTGTGCCCTTTTGACTTGGTCAGGCACTTCAGTGTCAGTGAAGTAGTCCTCAGAAATCCTGAATGGAAAGCCAGTGGCGTACGTATTGACGTAGGTATCTGGCTTGCGCACGCCAGTACGCGGCCATTGCAATGCTTGTGTATCAGTTGCCCTTGCACCCAAAAACCGTTCACGGTCTAGCCGTTGTGCTGCTGCTGCCAGTGCCCGGTTACGGGTGTCATCAGTGCCGGTGGTCCATTTGCTGACATCCGTGCTGCTGATCATTGCCTCCACAAAGGCATTGGCCTCAGTCAGCGTTATGTAGCTGTTGGCGTTTGCGCCGCCCGCTGTTGCGTCGATTGTTACTGCCATCGGGCGTCACAGTAGAAGTCTTGCGTTTGGCTGTTGTAGGGGCAGAGGCCGCCGCTTGCGCAGCAGCCTCACGCTCCTTTGCCCGCCTAAAAGCGAACAAACCCATCAGCTTGAAGCGCCCTTGAGCGCAACAAAGTTGATGACGATTGCCTCAGAAAGGCTGCCAGTGCTCACGTTGCTGACCGTCACCTTGAAGGAGCCGGATGCTAGGGAGTTGGCATTGACCAGATAAGAACCAGCGGTACCAGCGGAACCGTGGTTCACCACCACCACATCAGTGGCAGCGATCTTGTCGTTGTTGACTTGGAAGGTCACTTCAGCAGCAGCTGCCAAGGCAGCGCCGTTCATAGTGATCTGGCCGGACTCTGCATTCAGAGTCACAGCAGTGGCCTTATTGGTGGCCTGGGTGACAGTGCCACCCCCAGTGGGGCCGACAAGATTGCCGGCGGTTGCCTCAAAAATGGATGCCATGGTGATTACCTATCAGTCAAGGTTGCTGGTGTTGGTAATCCGCACGATGCCAATGTTATTGGTCTCGTACACCTTGGTCCAGTTGCCCACGGTTTCCAGTTGTGCCCGCGTGGGGTTGGAAACAGATGAGGAGAACTTGGAACCAACAGGGTGGTACACATAGTGCAGATCAATTGACATCGCATCGCTCTTGGCAAGGATGTCACGATCAGTTTCAGTCTGGAGACCCAGCTGCTCGCCAGATGCAATAGCACCCTGAGTGAACAGATAAGTGGCGTACTCGGTGGAAGAACCGGAGCCAGTGGTCTGCAGGTCAGCCGAAACAATCACACGCAGGCCCATGAAGGTCGGCACTTGCACGCTGCCAAAAGCAGGAGCAGTAGAACCTTGAGCAGCAGCGGTGTCAGGAGCACCAGTGTTGTCGTAGATCATGTCGATCGCACGACGCTCCATCAGGTCGTAATAGACCTTGGGGTGCATTGCAATGGCGGTCAGCTTTTCACCCTGGTCACCCAGGATTGATTTGCCTTCCACGATCTGGCGGGGGCCAAGGATGGTTGGGGTGTCGCTAGTGGTGCCATCAACAGCAAGGCCGGCATAAGCAGCAGAGCTGGTGTCATCCACAGCGCCGAACACACCAGCCAGGCAGGAAAGAAGATCCTTCTGGCGCTGGTTAGCGATGTAGTCAGCAATCTTGGCGCCAATGGCAGCCATCGGGTCAGAGCCTGCAGCCAGTGCAGCCAAATCCCGTGACTCAAATGCACGACCACGGTGCAGGACAGCAGCAACCTGCTTGTCTGCAGTGATCTTGCCAGGGGTCAGGGAGCTGGAATCCGTCAGACGCTCAAAATCGCCCGACAGGTTGGCCTTATAGAAAGGCACTTGAATGAAGTCACCACCATCCTCAGCGGCATTCAGCTCAGCCATCGGCTGCACCACACCGGAAGCCAAGAAGGCATCACGCTGGGTGGTTTGCTCGATGACATACGGCGTAAATACCTCAGGGATGATGATGTCAGAGCGAAGAGTCGCCATGACAAATCCTCAGTGAATGGTTTTACGGTGCGGGCATAACCCTATGGCCAGTCGGCATAACCTTCCGCCCTTCCGGTCATATTAACGCTCAGCTGCAGCTTTCAACCTTTCATACATGTCCCGATCTGTTCTGAACAACCTGGATTGTTCTGTGAGGTTGAAACTGTCTTTTGCGAATGGATTGTTTGTGCCTGGGGGAATATCGCCGCCAGTGCTGCGACCAGCAGGTGCTCCACTGCCCTGAGGCTTTGGCTGCTTTTGCATCCATGCAGGCAATGACTTGGCCCAATCTGCAATCGGTGTGCGCTCATAGCCGTTGACGACAACAACGGTTCCATCAGCTTCACGCTGGATCTGTTCCTTCACCACTTGGGTGTTCAGGATCATGTCAGGGTCATGCACCACATCACGCAAAGCAGTGGCAGCAGGGCTGAGGATTTCAAGCTCACGCACACGGGCTTCTAGTTCAGCAATGCGCTTGTCCTTTTCCTCCGCCGCCTCACGGAACTGCTGCTCCAAAGCCTGTCGGGCTTCGGTGTACTTGCCCTGCTTTTCCAGATCTGCCTGTTCCGCCGCAGCTTTGAAGTCCAGTAGCTCCTGAACATCAACGCCATCAGGAACAGTCTTTGCGTTTTTGAGCTTGCCGATCAGTTCGTAATTCTTTTTCAGCAGTGCTTCACGCTCTGCTTTCAGTGCATCAACTTCGTTTGAAGATGTTGTTTCAGGAGCCATAGACTCCTGCACTTGTTCTTCAGCCATGAATAACCCATAAGGTTGTTTTCAGCTCCACTTTACTTTGTTCGCCCAATAAGCAGCAGATGTCTTTCCTTTGGCGATGTTTTTTGCGTGACGTGCTTTGAATGATGCCCGTTTTGCTTTGTCAGCAGCAGATTCACCCTTGCGAGGTGGCTTTGTTTGCGCACCTTGTGCCCCAAACCTGATCAGCCGATCTTTGCCACCATCCTTGATGACAACAGCGTGTGACTTGCCGCTTGGGTGGTTTGGCGTACGGATAGGTTTGTCGTAGCCCTGGAAAGTGTGGCCACCGCGCTTGATTGCCATCACTTTTTCTTGCGTTTTTTCAGCAAGTCAGCGTCAGCTTTCCTTGCACCACCTTTGCCAGAAACAAAGCTGTTCACCCGGCCCATTGCCCAGGCAGCCATAGGGACATTCCGGGAACCACTGGACAAGTATGCGCCCTGGCCACGGCGATACACAGCAGCAAGCTGCCCGTAGGTGAAACGGGTGCCCTCAGCCTTTTTTCTTAGCGTTGCCTTTACGGCGTCGCTTAGTGGTTTTGCTTTTGGTCTTGCCACCTTGCTCAGTCCTTGATTTGGAGACAGCTGCAATGTCGATGTTCTTGCCAGCCTTGTAAAGGGCAGCAGTGCGCTTGATTTCGCTGGCCTTGGCCGCCTTGTTTTTGGCACCAGCAAGATAGGCCTTAGGCAGGCCCGTCTTCTTGTCCTTTGGTGGGCGACGCTTGGCTGCCATCACTTCTTCTTTTTCTTAGGCTTTTTCTTACCCATCGTTGATTGGGGCTTCTTGGGGCCGCTGTAACCAGGCATCAGTCTTCGGCAGATGACTCTTCTTTTTTAGCAGTCTTTTTCTTGGCAGCGGGCTTGCGAGCCGGAGCAGGTGCTGCTGACTCTTCGCCCTGTGGCGTGAACTGGTACTTACTGTGAAGCTCGGACATTGGGATAACGGTCTGCAAGCTGTTTCAAAGTTAGCTCTGTACCGTCCCTGTCAACAAACTTACGGATCGCATCTTCCTTGCCGTACTTCTTGACCAGGGCGTTGTAGTACGGGATGCGCTTGGCGCCAAGGACATCCTCTTTGACTGCATCTGTCTGCTGGTCAAACCAAACGCCATATGGCTCACGCAGCTCAAGGGTTCTGGCTGCAAAGCCCGTCGTCAGAGAAACACGGCGTGACCTGCAACCAAAGTGCTGCGGCGGCTTGGGGCCTTTGCCCCACTCATACACCTTGCCATCCAAGGCCCTGCAGATTGGCGTCGTTCTGCTGTCGAGCAAAGCGGTGTACCTGTATTTATTGGTGATATCTGGGTTCTGCAAAGCCACCAGCTCTTCAGCTGCATCAACAACCTGATTGACGCTGGTGCGAACAATGGCGCGGATCTGATTGTTAGGCATGGCCGTCACTTGGCCGCCAGAAGCAATGATGCTGTCAACGGTGCCTGCCTGTTCCCGCCGCAACCTGCCTTTCAGTTGGCTGACAATGCTGCCGACAGACTTGCCCTCCAATACACCAACACGCAGCACTTGGCTGAATACTTCGGCTTGCCTGGTGGACATGCGGTCAAACGCTTGACGCACGACTGAACCATTGGGAAGCGTCAGCTGCTGGCCAGCTGTGAGTTGGAAAGTGACGGTGTCTGGGGCCAGCCTTTCAAGCCTGTCGCTCAGGTCAACAATGCCAACCGCAGTTGGGTCTGACGTGACAACCGCCTGGGCAAAACTTGGGCTGATCTCAACAGTGCGGACAACACGGTTGGTGCCTTCAGGCAAAACTTCCCGCAGCTGCTCAACGGCAAAGCCTGATTGCAGCACAGCCAAACCCTGCAGTTCCTCCGCCATCAATGCTGCACTGCTGCCGGACCAAGTGGCCAATGACTCCCTGAGCTGAAGCAACAACGTGCGAAGCCTTGCCCGACGCAACGGCTGCCGCACTTCACCCGTCAACAGAATCTCTTCTTCAATCGCCCGCAGCTGTTCAACAGCATCCAAGATCACGTCGTTGTACGAACGGATGATCCGCCTAGCGACACCGTTGCTGTAACGGTTCAAGTCAATGGCATTGCGGTAGACAGCTGCTGGGGCGCTCATGTCTTTTTGAGACCAACAGCCTCTGAGGAATCAACACAGATGATTGACACGTCTGAGCCTGCACGCAGGGCATCACCAACGATGCCCGTGAACTCCATCAATGCCAAATCATCAGTTTTTTCAATCGTGCATTCAGTGACGGCACAAACGGCACCACCGGAATACCAAGTGGTCCGTATCACCGCAAAAGAGTTCCCCATCAGCTCCGCTTGCACGTAATGCAAAAGCTGCTGACGTGATGGCTCGTCAGGGCTTTTTTTGCTGCGGTTCAACCAACCCATCACTCAGGCATCTGCTCATCGTCAGCCTCAGCTTGCCCCTCAGGCATCGTTTCGGCAGCAGGTTGGCGTGGCTCAACAGGGTCAACCAGTCCACCGTTCTGCGTGGCTTCAACCTCTTCCTCAACGTCGAAGTCATCACCCAACACTTCACCAGCCTCAAGCTGGTCCAGCAATGTCTTTTGAGTGATGGTGCCTGCGGTGTACAGCTGCAGCAGGGCTTGAATTTCCTGCGGCTCCAGCCGTGATGCAAGGAAGTCACGGTTCACAAAGCTGCTGCCTGCCTGCTGCTCCTGAAGGAACTGAGCATGGAAGTCTAGGCAGTTGTCGATCAGGTCTTGCATCTGCTGAGCAATGACCATCATCGTGCTGTCGCCTTGGCTGCGGTCAATCTTTTTCGCTTCAGCTGTCTCTGCACTCAGTTTCTGGCCAAGGACAGCAGCAAGGCCAAGCTCATTGATCTGCGATGCAATCTGGTCCAGCCGCTTGAACTGAGCTTCGTAGCTGCGGCCACCCGGCTCGATATATTCAGCCCGCCCATCAGCAGGGAATGCAATGGCCTCGCCAGGGCCAGCAGACACCTCTTCAGCGGCCTGTGGGAAACCGTAGAAAGCCAGCATCGGCACAGCTGAGATGTGCAGCTGGTTGTCCAGATCTGACTGGACTTGATATTGCTTCAGGTTCAGCTCTGCGATGTCAGCCAATGGAGGGCTGGACTCCAGCACGTTGGTCCGGTTGGAGTACGCAACTGCGAAAGGGATTTCGCTCAGGCTGGTGGTGCCTTCCTCAACAACACGGAAATCACCCTTGGCATCTTTTTGGTGGATCTCAAAGGCACCAGGCGTAAGGACACGCACCTGCTGCACTTCCTTTTCCCCATACAAGCCATCAGGGACAACAACACGTTCCATCAGCCGCAGCTGAGTCAACCGTTGTTGGCCATCTTCGTTTTCCACACGCCAGCCGAGTATGTCCCTTGGCGTGTATGTCACCCAATACGGGCGCCCATTTGCACCAGCAGCAGGAGCATCAACAAGGACGCCAACGTGGCCATAGCGGACGCACTTGCGAGCAGTTTCATACGTCCAAACATTCAGGTCATTGCCCTGCAGGTCAACATCAAACAGCTGCTCCCTGATGCTGTCTGACACGTCTGTCAACCGAACAGGCTTGCGGGTCAACATGCCCGCAAGCATGCGCTCCAGACGCACATAAAACGGCGCCAGAACACTCCTCAACAAACGGTTGTCATATGCCTCATCCAGTTCCCTTGGTTCTTGTGGCAAATACGTTCGGTGTTTTTTCCTGATGCCATATGTGCCCAGCAGCAGGGTTTCAATCAAGAGCCAATGCGGCTCCATGTTTACCCACGCAGTATTCGGGTCATTGACCTGCGTAACGTTGCCAACACGTTGGCGACCAGAAAGACCCGAGTACACAGCTGCAAACCACCCAGTTCCTGCAGCTTAGTAAAGCCTGATGCCTGTGCCCCGTCCAGCACGTTGATGCAGCGGGTTGAACTCACGCCAAACCAAATAACCAAGGGCATCATTCATGTGGTCATAGCCAGCATCTTTATCTGGCTCACCACGTTCTGTATATGACTGCAGCTCAAGGCACTCAATGGTCCGCTTGCAACTGCTCACTACCTGCAGCCTGACTTCACCTTTCCCATTCTCCAGAACAGCTTGCACAGCAGCCACCCGATCACGGATGGGAGGATTTGACCTAGGCGATTGGTTGATGAAGCCATAGGTTTCCAAGATCTGGATGTCGGTTTGGCTGGCGTTAGTAGATCGTGCTCCGCCTGATGCGTCAGGGTAGATATATATGCGGTTGTTGGGAAATCGCCTGCGTATTTCTTGACCCAAAGCGTCGGTGTCATGGGCACCGCTGACTTCATCAATCAGCAATAGATGGTTGCCAAGACGGACACCGATGACGGCTGACATGTTGCCAATGTTGAAGTCAACGCCAACCCGCAAGGGTTCAGAGCTGATATCTGGGTGTTCTGTTGTGACGTGTTTGGCCCGGTCGAAGCGGTCGTAAACCTGGCCTGTTGTGAGGTTGCAGAACTGACCTTCCAGGTACGCCTGGAGGAGTGATGGGTCGTAGTTGGCCTGCAGCCGTTCGATGAAGTCTTGGGGCAGATGTGGATTATCCGCCGATCGCATCCTAATCAGTTTGCGATCATCACGTTGCTTGGCGTCATCTGTGCCAAAGGTTTGCCACATCCAGCGAAAGCCTTCAGGTGTGGATGCTGCTGCGAACTGCCTGACGTTGCCAGAGCGCAAACGGCCAAGGATCTTGGGAAACGCCCTTGAGCAAACGCTGGGGTTAACCGTGTCAATCTCATCAGCAAGGACAAAGGCCAAGTTCAAGCCAATGATCCTTGACCAGTTCTCAAAACTGCGGCACAGGATCTTCGTGTCACCACCAGGCAGGTGCAGCGTGTACTCAGGGAGTGGTGATGCCCTGTGGGTGTAGGGCACCTCATACGCCTCCAGAAAGCCCTCAAAGTCGTTCTGCCAAATGTCCCTGACCAATGGGCCAGTCGGCTCCATCACACAGCCAATGAAGCCCTGATTGGCAGCGGCAAGGTGCAGGGTCTTGGCAGCCAGTGCCCTGGTCTTGCCAGCGCCATAGCCAGCAGACAGTCCAATGATCTGGGTCTGTTCGTCTTCAACAAAAGCCAGCTGGCCGGGGTGAAGATCAGCTTTCACCTGCTGCAGCAACCGGTCAACATCAATCTGGCTGTCCTCAGCGCCAAGCCGTTGAAGGATGTTGCCCCTTGGAATCGTGGACAGAACACCCATCAGTCATACAGCTTGGCGATCTTGGCAGCGGTGTTGATGCAGCCCAACACAGCTTGAAGGTTGGACTGCTCCATGCCCTTCTTGTGGACGACGTTCAGCTGGGACAAAAGTATTGCGGCAAAAGCTTGACGATCCAAGTTGAAATCTTCCTCAAGCCGCTTTGTGGCGAGGGCAATGTATTCATCGCTTTGCCTTTGCTTGAGCCCCCATTCACTTGCGGCGTATTGCAAAAGATCTGAACGTGTCGCCCCATTGGCAATCATTCGGGCAAACCTTGCTGCCCGAAACTCTTTTT
>CEVG01001847.1_pt1 | contig 21327 bp, 25 predicted proteins | sample 356511 | NCBI WGS metagenome assembly CEVG01 (sample SAMEA2623426, study PRJEB7988) | marine metagenome | biome: marine biome (ENVO:00000447); feature: surface water layer (ENVO:00002042); material: "saline water (ENVO:00002010), including plankton (ENVO:xxxxxxxx)" | depth 5 m | reverse complement strand
TAATTCCCACCGCCGCAACTCCATAGGTTGCGATAACCACGTGATTAGTGCCTTCGTTAATTTCGTCATATGCTTCCTTTCGATCTTTTAACTTAACATCGCCTTTTACAAAGACGCTGTCTGGTATAAGTGCTTGAAGCTTTTCTCCTGCACTTATTCGATCAACAAGTATTAGTGTATTGCCTGTTTGTTTTATTTTGTTTGCCAGTTTGCCTAAGTATTGTACCCTTTCTTCATTTGTAACAAGATATTTTAATTCTTCCTGATAGTTAGAATGCACAGGTGTATCAATTAACTGCACAATGTTAACATGACACTCGCTTAACACACCTTTATCTTGTAGTTCTTTTGCACTAATCTGTCCTATGACAGGACCTATGCTTGCATGTATAGCTTCGAACTCAAACTTTTCTTTAGGAATAGTTCCAGTTAGTCCCCAACGTATAGGAGCATTTTTTAGATTACGTGTTAATAAATTTTTAAGAACTTCAGCTTTTGCTTGGTGCACCTCATCTACAATAACTGTAGATACACCTTCTAAGAATTCAGCAAGACTCAAAACGTCATCACCATACTTGCTTCTCTTGTCTAAAATATTTAGCGATTGCCAAGTACAAATTGTATGAGTCTTGCCAAGTTCCTTCCTATCACCGAAATACACACCTACATCTAAGCCACAGTTAATATAATCGTCCTCTGTCTGTGTGACCAGACTCTTATTGGGAACAATTACCAGGCTACGCCCGTAAGTTTCTGTCAACTTGCTCAATGTCGCAGTGATGATAGTTTTACCTGCTCCGGTAGCAACCTCTTGTAGTGCTTGAGGGTTTTTCAAGAAGTTATTGATTACCTCAACTTGATAATCACGCAACCGAATTGTTTCTCCTTCTGCAGAATGTCCTTTTGGCCAAGTTTTATCTCCCCAAAAGTCTTCTTTAATTGTTTCAAAATCTAAATTGACTACATCACGTCTATCTATAATTTCGTCAATCTGTATGCCTAATTTGTGTAAAACATTTTGTATTACATCAAGATGATTAACATAGCCTGATCCACCTAGACCAAAGAAGCCAACTTTACCGTCCCATCTTCCTAACTTGTACTGTGGCATATACCTTGCATATGGCACTTCAAACTTCAAACTGTTACTCAGCTTCCTTCTGACATCTACAGGAAGTCCTTCAAATTTGATGTTTACTTCATCTTCTATTATTAATTTACACAATGGCATTAATAAGTTTCCTCTCAGATCGATTCCAATATGTATTAGAACTTGCATTTTCATACACAATCTGTAAATCAAATTGCTGTACGTATGAAGTTACATTATTAAATCTTAATCCTCTTCCTCCATAACTAATGACACAGTTCGGCCTCCAATCGGCTTTGAACAGCGTCTTAGGTAATTTATTACTACTAATATACACTATTTTTGTATTTTTTGCAACCGAATTATTAAGTTTATTTTCTCTTACATAGTCATTAAATTCTGATTTTGAATTATCCAATCTAAACAATACACTTATATCATCTTTATTAACCACACCATTAAATGCTTGATGTGTGATTGATAATCCGTCTAGTGCAGATTGATCCTTATCGTCCAAAACTATCAATATAGGAAATCTTTTCAAATCCAAAATAGATTCAACAATCATATTGAATGGATAATTGTCTGAAGGAATTAATATAGTTGCATCTCTTCTTTTTATAATTTCTTTTGTAAACTGACTACACAAATTTAAAGTTTGTTCTAGTATTTCTTTATCAAAATGCTTTAATCCATAAAGCAATCTTCTTTCATAATATAACGGCAAGTTGGTGTAATCGCAAGGACCTAATTCGTCTTGTAAATCTTTAATAGCAGTCTCAGGAATATTTTTTACTTCATAATTGTAAACTCCTGGCACATGATTATCCTTATTAGCCTCATACTCTTTTAACACATCATAAACTTCTTGTATCTCAGGATGAACAGAAAATTTTGTCTCGAATCTTTCAGCTACCTTCATTAAACCAAAAATATTTTGTGCAGTAATAGGAAAATAGTGTGTATTATTTTCATATGGAGGGAAAGGTTTTCTGTGGTCAAAGCCTTTTAATTTTCTTAGGTCTTCAATTCTATCTATAATTTTTTTATTAAAAGGAAATCTAATTCCAAGCAATGGCTGATCCTGATAATCTAAAACTTTAATCCAATGAGATCTATCAATCTTTCTTAATGGATATTGTAGATTTTCTATACTCTGTAAAATATCAATACCATCATTTTTAAACTGCTTATCATATGCAACTAATTTACGTTTTACTAATGCATGTTGTCTATCGGTCATAGGAGTACCTTTACTGACCTGTTTAGCAATACTTTTTAAGATTCCTGCATCTTCTCTTTTTAAAACATAACCAAAATCTTTTTCTCTAGCAAAAGCTGGTCTTGGTATTTCTATACCTGTGAGAAGAGAAAGACATTGCTCGCATGTTTTGAAATCATCTTTGTCCATGTTTATATTATACTTGATTATAGCTTAGATGTCAAGCGTTTTATGGGAAAACCTGTAGATATTTCTTCAATTGTCCATTCAGTATAGACAATATCGTTAAGCCACTGTGTTCTATCTGGCTTTGCAGGATTGTTTATTTTTGTGAGATCTGTGTTACCTACGTCATATGCAAGGCTGTCAGGTCCTACAAATACTGGCACTCCTTGTATCACAGCATGGGTGGCAGGGTTACTTGACCAATTGACTACAGCATAAGCATTTGTACAATCAAAGTCAAAGTCATCATAGGTACCTGTTACGTGTTGTGGGTGTTGTATTTTGACATTTGAAAATTCATATTCCATACCTGGCACAGGACATCTAGGATGAGGTCTAACAATTATCTGTCTATCTGTATGTTGTCTTATAGTATCTATTGTTTCGAATACCCAGGTTTGCACAGATTTTTGATTTCGCCATTGATGACTTTTATTATGCTGACAAGCAATTATTATAGGCCCGTCTTGATTATTAGTCCATGGTTTTAAAAATAACCCAAGAGCATCAGCACGAGAACTATTATTATGAAGTCCACCAAAATCAGCGTCGCGATTAATTCCATTGATGCCTACCTTCCAAGTGGATCCGCGTTTAATACCTCCGACTTCGAGAACAATACAGGCTCTATTTTCTTTCTTGGCTCTTTCAAAGATTTCCTTGTTTGAAGCCATTCTTCCGTGCCACAGTACACTCCAAATAACATCAACATCACCATGTGTATCATTATATACACAGGTATGCCCAAGATTATGAGCACCAGTAGCAAAGGCATCAAACACAGGTTTCGAATTAAGGGCACCGTTTCTAGTCCAAAGATTAAATTTCATTCCAATATGCTTCTGTCCTATTTACCATTAGATCCTTAGGCAAACTTTTCTTTGTGTTTTTTCTATCGCCCTTCATATGATCTATCCATGTACCTAATACAGAATTTATTAGAGGATGTCCTCCGCCTCCTGTTTTAGCAGTGCGTATATACATTTCTGCACTGTAATCTAAAACTTCAGGATAATAATCTTTCATTGCATTTAAAATGCTACCAAACACAAAAGAGTCGTGCCATTCTTCCAATTTGAAAATACCGTTCTCTGCATCTTCATATACACGCTCAAACTCTTTTAAGAAGTCTTTGCAAATTGCATCTTTTAAATTTAAGCCATAGAACCCACACTCTGGCCACGTCTGTGAACCTTTACCTCTGCCTACATAAGTTAACCATTTGTCGTTTGGTAACAAGTTTTTAAACTGATCATAAGTCCAGTTACTATGTACAAAAGTATCTGCATCCATCCATACACACCAATGTGAACTACGTTCACATGCATCAAACACTGCATATACTTTGTTAGCAAACCGTATCGCGTCCCACTTGAATCTCTTATGATGATCTCTTGGACGCCTTATTCTAATTTCTTCAGGCGGTATTCCGTTAGCCCTAGGGTCATTAGCCCAACGAGCTTTAAAGGCATTTAATTTTGGTAATGCATCTTTTGCATTTATAATGGTTATTTGATTTGCATCAGGATTGTTAGGATTACAATCTTCTGCATAAACTAATAAATTAATACGTTTATCAACCTTTTCTGCAAAGCTATCTATAAACCTTTGTCCGTATAAGTCCATTCCCGGTTTATGGAATGTTGTACAAACTGTTATTCCGTCCATGCCCATTTCCTCATGTGTTGCCAACAATCACCCGAAGCAAGTTCGTCAAGTCTCCAATGCATCATTGCCAATCTACGTAACCATGATTCTCTGTCGAACTCATAGTTCGGTCTTTCTAAATTTGCAAGATTAGTATTTGCTACTTCTGCCGCTTGACTTCTCTGTGGATCTAACACAAAAATTGGTACACCTTCAATTGCACTTACTACACCAGGACTACTGTTATAACTGATTACACAATACGCATCATGTAAATCCTTCAATAAACTGACACTTGGAGAACTGTATCTTACCTTATGTCCTATAGCTCTTAACTGCATCATATGTTTGTGATTGCTTTTATCTCCAGGATGAAATCTAATCTGTATAGGCCTATCACTATACTTTCTAATGTTTTGTATCAACGGATGTAACCATTGTATCACAGGTAATCCGTCCATGCTCCAGCCAGTATCTCTTTGACAAGTTATTAAAATGTAATCACCATGTTTCTTCCAAGGTTTAGTTTGTATGCTTAATCTTCTTTGTAACTCTTGCCATCTGCTTGGATCTATTCTTGAATCACAATATTCTCCTGAGTTGGGAAATATACCATCATAGCTATATCTAAGATATGTATTTTTATTGCCCGGGTCGTAAGCTAAAAATAAATTTGCATCTGCAATAATTGTTCTTCTTTTTATTTCAGCTTGTCCTGATAGCACTGCTCTTCTAAGGTTAAGATGTGGAACATGTTTACTTCCTGGGTGAACATAGCCTTGTAAAACACCCACGTCTGAAGGTTCATATGTAAATGATGTAATCAACATACCTTTGTCGCCTACTTTGTTTACACCTTGGATAAAATTTTGTAATAGCTTTGGCTTTTCTGGATTTTTATTACCTGGTGGTATGGCATTCATGTATGCATAAACTTTAAGCGGGGTTGTCATATAATTTCATCCCTTCTATCATGTTGTATGCTACACCTTTACTCATTTCTTCTAAAGTATATTGACAATGTGCTATGTAATGAAGCACGTTCATAAACTCTTCTCTTGAAGGATATTTAGGATCTTCTATTGCCGCTAAATCAGTATTAGCAACTGATTGAACACAATTAGGCGCCATTGTAAAAGCTGGAATGCCGTAGTGCATTGCTTCTAGTGCGGCCATGCTTTGATACGTAACTAATGCCCATACATCATCTCTAAAACATTGTGCGGCAACAGAGTTATCTTTAATCCTTTCAGATCTTTTTACACCGTCTTTGTGTCTTATTATAATTTCTCTGGCGGTGTATTTTCTCAATTCCTTTACAGTATTTGTTACCCATTCATTCCTATTTATGTTATAAAAATTACAAGGCTTTTCTGAAGGTGTCACAAGTAAGATTGGTCCTTTCTTTAACCTATCGCCTCTTGGAGTTTTGAATCCTCCATAAGTCAAGTAAGGTGCTGTCCTACACATTTCTTGAAATCTATCACCAGGCATGTTTGGTCTAATTTGTGTATGTTGGACATTGTTTTTGACAATCCTATACCAAATCTTTTTCTTCATAAGATTACCCATGTAACCGTTATCTACATAATAGAATGGACGCCCTGTTTCCCAACACTTATAAATTTCCTTACGTTTTGTCATGCTTCTAAAGGATACAGGAATATCATTAGGCCATGGTGACTCATTTATCTTGCTTGATATTTCTTTCCTATCAATTACAAGGGCATGTGTACCATGTTGCCAATGCTTGAGAATTTGATCTGTTCCGTCAAGCATTAACATCTGTGGTTTATTTTGCATTATTGTCCCCGTGCATCATGTTGTGTAATTCATTTTTCCACAGTTGATGATATGTGCAATATCTATAATTTTCAAACCAAGGACCACCTTCTGTATAGTGTATTGCTTTTGGTGTCCCGTCCTCTGGCTCGTTATACCAATCTACTAACCAATTCCATTCATGGCTTACTTGGCCAACTTCTGAATCATCTAGCCAAGCAAATCTATGCAGATACTTTCCTGTTGTTTCAGGATCATTAACAAGTTCTGTAGTTACTGCTTTATTTTTTTCATGTCCGCAATTCCATAGTACCATGGAGCTCCAATTTTTCCTTGGATATAATGTCTGTTGTTGACCGTCCATTTTTGTTCCAGGCTTCGGTGTATGATCATGATGAGCACACATGACGGCATATTTGTCATCTGCTAAATCAAATAATTTTTGTACATCTTCTAAAAAGATAAAATCGCAATCACAAAACAAAGCCCAACCACTAAAGTTTGTAAGTTCAGGAATTAAAAATCTACTGAATGTAAATTCTGTAGATCCTAGCTTATCAGTATCTCTTCTATACCAACCTTGTTCTCTCAAATCTGTAAGTTTCAAAGGGATAACTTCTACATTTTTATTTCGTGCTTCGAGACTATGTTTGCAAACTTGCCATGCAACATCTTCTCTTGTATCATAACCAACAAATACTTTTAAATTATTTTCGCTCAATATCTTCCTCCACACAGTTCTCGCCATACTGTATCTCTACAACCTTTAACGGCTTGTCTGTCTCATTTGCAAGCATGTGCCATTGGTCTTTTCTTATGTGTAAGGATTGATGCTTTTTGTATTTTTCAAGCGTGATATCTGTTGCTACGTCCAAACCGTAAACAGATGCCTCTCCTTCTGATACAAACCAATGTTCTGCTCTTTGTTGATGTCGTTGCATACTTAACCTTTTTCCTGGATCAACAGTAAGCTCTTTAACTTTAACATGTGGACCATATTCATGCAACACTCTGTAATATCCCCATTGTCTTTCCGTCTTAGGTTCTTTCCATTCTCGTAATATCCAGCTAGAAGAATTTTTCTTAAAAGCACCTCCTATGCCGTATTCAAACATTACATTAGGATCCTCACCATAAATTCTAACTTCAGGAGTATTATCCTTACCTCTATCTCCGCCGTTTGCAAATACTATTGTCTTGTTATATCCGCTTGTAGCCTTCAACTTAAATATTGCACCACAAGCACTTCCATCTGAATCGTCCCAAGAAAGTGTTTCGTCTACCATAGACAAATTACTTACAATCGTATTGCGTTCTTCAAAAGGCATAAACGCTTGTCCTTTTTTCTCAACTAACCAATCATCAGAATTAATTCCAACAACAAGTTTGTCTCCAAGTTGTTTAGCTTCTTTGAACAATTCTATGTGTCCAGAGTGCAGTGGATCGAACCCACCAGTGACTAAAACAATGCGTTCCATGTAGATATTTATGTTAGCAGTTTATTGGGGCTTGGTGAAATGGTAAGTGTAGCTATTCCATCCTAGTATTGGCTTACCAAATGCATTCATTATTTCTTGTTGCAATTTACCGATACGCGGAGGTTTATTAAATTTTAGGTTTGTTTTTAAAAGGATTTGTCCACCTGGATTCAAGAATTCAAACATGTTATCACGCCAATAAAGCCAATCCTTTTCATAAAATTCTATTCCTCTTATGTCATTGAACTGTGTTCTAAAAGCTGTTATGACATCATATGTTTTTGGTAGTTGTATATGTTTGCTTTTTAAAACTTTTAATTCAAACAAATCTAAATTGTAATGCTGATGAATTTTATATACAGGATCGTCTAAGCGTTTTTGTACTTCTGTGCCTTGTGTATCATGTCCTATTGTGTTACACAATTTTAAAAATTGTCCTGCTCCTGTTCCTATATCTAAAATAGATTTTTTGTTACTGTTTTTTAAATTTAAGTAATTTATAAACGAAACTTTTTCTGCGGTCTTTCTATCTTTTGGTGGAAAGTATCCTTCCATTGCATAAACTGTGTCTGCATGTTCATCACACCAATCAGATGTAAAGTCGTCAAACAAAATAGATCTAGCCCAATCTAGTTCCCTACCAGAGCAACTGTGTTGGCTTCTATCACTTCTATATTTTGCTATATCTATCATTCTTTGCTCGTTGTTGATTTAATACCTTGGCACTTTGTGAAGTAAGGTTTGTAAGCTCTTATCCATGGACATAGTTGTCTACACATAATTGCATCATTAGGCCACCAACCTATATCTTCTTGTAATTGCATTACCTCTCTTGCCGCTTCTGGGTAAATTATATAAGCACTATGACCAGGTAAGCCTTGAGGTACATCATTGCCTGTAAGCCAAGGTACTTCATTTATACCATTGTGTAATTTTCTATCATATTCTTTTGCGGAGAATGTAGCACCTATTGGATCGTTAATGCTTATTGCTCCGTTGTCTGGAAACCATTCTAGCACACTTAAATCAAACTTTCTTGTGAATATTGCATCGTGTTCTAATATCATAATCGGTTGATTAAGCGTAACACATTTTCGCCATAACATGTAATGACTTTGTGCGGCCGCAATTCTTTTATCATTATCATATGTTTTATATGCAGAAAGCAACAGTCCCGTTTTTGGACAGGTTATCTTTTTTCTTAAAGGCCATGTGTAGTTTACCTTCCACATGTTTTCAGGAGTGATTGCAGGAAACTTTTCTACATCTAAATGAGACTCTGTTTCAATAATGCTACGTACACAACGATCAGAATGTTTTTCACTATCTTCATGATTTTGTATGTAAATTACAAAGGCTTGCATATCTTTAAAATATAACTATCCTGTTTCTTTTTACTACGCCAATCATGGTGCGTAACTTTATAATTTCCTATAGAATCTAATAGCTTATGCCATTTTTCTAATTTAAAATCTTCTGCATGGCTTTTGATCCATGGATGGTTCATGTTTACCTTGTCTAGGTTCCAAACATCTTCTATGTAATATGTGTCTGTAAATTCTATTAGGTTTTCAAATGTTTTACGCTGTCCATCTGGTGTATGTAAACCGTCGTCTATAATAAAATCAAACTTAACACCAAGTTGTTTAAAGTAATCGTTACATTCTTTTGCTGTGCTATCAAGTTTTGCATATTTTACTCTTACATTGTTAAGCATTGGAAGAGCTTCAGGAGCAACCCTTTCAAACGTGTCAATGGTATAGATGTTTGCATTTGTAAAATATTCTAGCCATACATTGATGCTTTCACCTCTAAAGGTTCCAACTTCTAAAATGTTAATTTGCTTTTGACGTAGTTGTTCAAAATCTGCTTCGTACAATTCGTTGTAGCTGTGCCAAATTTTTTCACAACTATACTTCTTAAACAATTCTAACATGTTCATACTCTTACCTCAAACTGATCAGAATGGAAGTTATTTAATTTTAATCCCGTGTTGCTTATGAATTTGTCAACTGCTTTTTTTACACCAGGCTTTTTATCTCCGTAATCATCTCCGAACAAAATTCCTCCAGGTTTAATTACTTCCAATGCTCTAGTCAAATCATGCAAGCAACCTTCATATGAATGGCTTGCATCAACGTAAATCCAATCAAGTGGTTCAGTGAAAGTATCAAACCATTCTGCTGTGGACATCCTGTGTATAGTTACTGGACGGCCAAAGAATCTTACCTTTACGCCTTCGTATATACGATTGTAATACTTTACAAAGTCTGCAGGATCTCTTGACTTAACTAACTTTGAATATCTATCAAGATATGCTTCATAGTCGCCGTGCTCATCAGATTCTTCATACACTACTGGCGACCAACTGTCTACTAAATGCACATGCCTTGCACGTTTTAAAAACTTTTCGGAACTATTGCCCTGCCAAACGCCAAGTTCAGCACCTACACTTCCTTCTGGTATCCTTTTCCAGGTTTCATCTGTGCCTGGATTTTTGCCGAACATCATAATTTTAATCCTTCATACATACTTATTTGATTTTTTCTGCGAAACCATGAACACTGGTATGAATGTCATTGAAAGGTTTACTCAGTATCTGATACCAGCCCCATTCATTTGGTAACAGTTTATGTTCTTTTACTAATTTTCTAACCAAAGCATGATCAAAATGTTTCCTATGATGAATAATAAAATTACTTGGCAAATAATGGAACCAATCATCATTAGGATCATTCTTATTAACTTCGGCCCACGTGCCTGAACCAAATTTAGGTCCTCTGTTTTCTCGACACATGAAACCAACCGGTCCTTTTTCGTATGCTCTTCTAAGCCAGTGATGCATGTCTACCTGTCTGTCGATCTGTGTGTTCCAATCACACCTTATTATTAAATCAAATCTAACAGGAATCTTTTTTAACAAATCACTATATTGTAAAATAGGTACTATACCATAATATAAATCGTCCCAATGCAGTTTCTTATCTAAGTAATTTTTAAACTTTCCGTGTTTACATTCAACCTTGGCTTGCATTGGATGGTAATGCCATTTAGGATAGTGCATAGTAGATAATCTATCATGATACTTGGCAGGCACAAGATTAGTTTTGTTAGTAAAGGAATGAAAATAAAAATTTGAACCTGGAAACTTTTGATCCAACAATTCTACTATGTTTGAGCCTTTATCATTTACTCCTGTTATACAAATTGCAACTTGCATTATTCAAAAAACCACCTATAGATATTTGTTGCAAGTAAATGATGACTTTTCATTCCAGGATGTGGATGAGGTTGATCCAATGCATCATCAATAAAAAAGTCAGTCTTCCAATCAAATGTTTTTAGTCTTATATCATTAATCATCATTTTATTAAAATATTTTTTATGCTCTTCGGGAATACTATGATTAGAATATAAGTGATAGCTTCTAACATTTTTACTTTTTAAGTAAGCATGAGCATAATTTATAAAGCTAACATTGTTAAAGCAAACATCAAAATCATAATGAAATGTTCCATAATGTTGATCTAATATTTTCAAGTATTCTTTTTCGTTTGCCGCTCCGTGATATTCATACCAAGTATCGTCTAGGTTATGCGACATGTCTGGCCTTAGCGGAATAATGTGTAATTTATTTTTTGGATCCTTCCAAATAGTTTGTCTGTCAAAATTAGTCCATAATATAACTACAATATCTTTTTCAGTGTAATCATGTTCTAATATACGTTTCAAAATTGTTTTATTAGATATACCTGGTTTAGAAAGATTATATAATTTTTTAAATCCACATATTCCTTTTAGATGATTTGGCCAAGCCATGCTAGATGGACTAAATCCATGGGTCATCATGTCTTCTTGGATGCAGTCTGCGAGTCCGTGGCCGTACGTAAAACTGCAACCAAATGTTTTTAGGTTGTAACTTTGTACGCCCATGTGTTTCTCCTTGCTGAGGTATCAAAATCAAATCCCCAATGCTCTATATCTTTCTTATACCATTCAGCAATTATGTTAATTGTTCTATCATTATATAGATTTTTGTAATCTTCTTTGATGCTTGTTACGTTTCTTGCTCGCGGCATTTCACCTATTTGAAAGTAATCTAGTGCTTCAACATTTAGATGTTCTAAACGTAAGATATCGCAACGCACTGTTCCGTCAGTATCAGTCACATGATCCAACTGCGGATACCATCCCCGTATGGCTCTATACCATGCCAGATCTCTGTTGCCCCAAACATGCCGTTCTTCTATAAAGTGTTCTAATGATCTAGTATCAGCATAAGATGGCTTTATTAAACCTCTATCAACTGCTTGTTTTGCAAATAGATATCTACTTACTACCTTGCTCCAAGGGTTTCGTATGATAGCAAAACACTTTACGCCATTTGTTGTATTTGGATTTACGTCTCTCCATCTAGCATGTTCTACGCCCTTTGTATCACGTTCTCCATACTCTTTCATAGTGTCTCGAAAACGTTTGTAATCAGAAATCATATTTCTATTGACTGCAAGTATTCTCTTTTTGAATACTTCGCTTTCTCTGATAGTCATGCCTCCATTTTTTGGTATGTGAATAAAAAGTTTCATTCGTACTCCGTATACTCCTTTTCTTCTACAACATCTGAATCTGTATGAATGTTTATTTTTCTTTTTATTTCTGCTCGTTTATCATTGTACAAATAAACATCTCTAGCTAATTGTATAAATCCCCAACCAAAATTATTTTCTGCTTCGCAACGTCTTTTACTGTTTTCTATATCCCATAGTCTTGAATTAATTTCAAATAATTCTTTTGTAAGATTTTCTACAACAGGATCGTTATTTAAAACTTTATTTTCTAAGTAGTCTAATTCTTTAATTACATTTTGTAACTTATTAGAGTCAGTTACACGTTCTTTTTTTATTCTAAGAATTGTAATTTTATCATAGAGTTCACCTATTGAAACTTCTATTTCAACTTTCATGATATATCCTTATACCGTTATCTTTTGCTCTATGCATATGGTGACTCCATTTTCCTGAATGACTTGTTGTATATATGTGTATGTTTTCAGGATGGAAATATACCTGAGATAAATGTAAAAATCCACTGTCTATGCCTACGTGTAATTTTGCTTTTGTCATTGCGTATGCTATGTGTTTTAAACTGTTCTTCAAATAATTATTTTGCGATTCTCCACCAACAACGACTACATCATAGTCATTATACTTGTTTAGAATTTTTTGTTGCATACCACTGTTAATACTACGCCTACGTGAAGTACTATCCCACTGAACTGTAATAAACTTGTCAGGTAGAGACAAGTCGTTACTACAGTCTTCGGCTTTTAATTGCGGAAAATATTGCAAACAACTTGTTAGGTCAACACCTTCGCTAGGTTCAAATCTCTGAGGATAGTCTTTGTATATTTGTGCTTTTGCATTGTAATATCCTTGTGATCTGACATAATTTACAAAGTCAGAATTACTCCTAGGTTCAAACTCTAAATGTGGGATTATGTTAACTTTGTTATCTGGAAAAAGATCTAAAATCTCTGCCCAGCTTTCTGGTTTATTTCTATTCCAATGATGTTTGGTCAAATGTAAATTAACACTATCATCATTTGCAAGTGCATAGTTATAAGATAATAATACACTATGTACCCTATCTCCTAAACCTGGTGCTCCGTAAATAAAGTTTTTCTTAACCGTGCTAAACGCTCGCATCACTAAATTTATCAACCAATTGCCTCCATTAACTTTGTAACATTTTCTCCGTGTTCTGGTAAAAGGTCTTTTAAGAAAAAATGTATAAAACGTGCTTCGGGCAAATGTTTATCATCTATGCCCTTGAACAATCCATTCCAACGCCAATTCATGTTAAGCGTAGGAATGTTTTCTTTCTTTACCCAATAATTTAACAGCATTTGATCTGTTGACCATTTACGATAACCAATACCGTCAACAAAGTCTTTGAACTCAGGTCTGCGTATAAACTGTTCTGCTGTTTGTCCTTTAAGATATGGTAAAAACTTTTTACTGTTAATGACCATCATTCCCATGTTATAGAATTCAGCACCAAGTTCATTCCATTTCCAATCTACGTCTTTAATATTTTCAAATGCGGCTTTGCTATATTTTCTTATCTTGCTTTTATATTTTTTTGAACAAGGAAGCTCTCTTTCTGCTACGGCACCAAAGGCATATTCATCAGTTAGGTCCCAAAATATATTAGGTGCTTCTTGTCTTATGTAAATGTCGCTATCTATGATTGCTACTTGTTCGTATTCATTTAGATATGTAAATGCATTTTCTTTCTCGTATATAGGCATATAACCAAGACGTTCAACTGCTTCTTTGCTACGTCCTGTGACAGCCATATCTGGTCTAATTTTTAATATTGGCTCACGTTGAACTATGTGTGTCATATTATATTTGTTACAATAGTCTGCAACGCTTTGTATACAATGCTCATACAGATTGCTTTGTTTTCCAACAGCAACCTGATAAATCATTCTTTTCATTTTAAGTCCTTTGTAAAACTCATTTTATCTGATTTATATGTAACCTTTTCTTCCATATCAAATTCCATATCTACTATACCATCACAAAGCATCCAGTCAGCAGGCATTGCTCCATTGTTATGCACCCAATCTAAAAGTTTTTTTGCACCTACTGGACGCAGAAGATATGCTCTTGCTCCTTCATACCAAGTACCTGCTGGAATAGGTTTTGCTTTTTTAAATCCTTCAAATTTATAAACGTCTGTTTGAATAATTGATCCCATTGGTTTTTTAAAAATTACATCATGTTCAAATACACATATAGATTGTTGTTCTAGAAAACATCTTTGCCATAAAAGATATTGGCTTAAAAAGCAACCTTGTACTCCTGGAGATTCCATTAGTCTTTTACATTTTTTATTTTGTTTATATGCAAAAAGATTATGATCTGATAAGTTTTCTTTTGTGCCGTCGACACCAGGAAATAAAGATACGTCCCAACCATGAAACCTTCCTGTTTCTAATGCACGAATGGCCATGTTTACACTGTTTTCATATTTTGGCAAGTATACTATGTAACCTTTCATGGTAGATCTCTTATTTCTTTAAGTATTTTTTGATACCAGTGTTCTGGTAGCCATTTTACTTGTGCTGATTTAAATCTTTTATCTTCTTTTTTACTTCCTTTTCCTGTGCTAAAAATTTCATCTCTTTTCATGCCCCATGCATTCCATTTGTAAGGAATTTTTTCCCAATGTTTGTTTAGCTTGGCCCATTCTGCTATAACTGCTTTTAAGACATCTTGATCAACGTACCAATATATGCCTTTTTCAAATGCTTCTATCATTCTTGTGCTAAACAAATCTCTAAATTGCATTCCATCATCATCTATTCCTAAACACAATGCACTTGCAATAAAAACACCAGGATCTTTTGGCTTGGGCATTACTGCAACGTATTTTGTTAAGTGCCTAAAATCATTTGTATGAAATCCGTTACGCAAAATTGTATCGCAATCAATTTGAAAGATATGTTGATGTGGATTTTTAAACAATTGATTCAATCTCATAAATCTTACACTTGCTAGATATGTCCGCCTTGCAATATAATCCAAGTCATCTGTTTTAAAAATATGTCTACCTTCTTTCATTCGTTGATGATTTTTATCTAAGTTTGCATAAAAGTCTTTTGTTACTGTTTCGTATGTATAGGTAAATTTATAATTATTTTGTAATTGATCTAAAACGTTTTTATTCATATTACCTTCATTGATAATATGACAATGTACATGCACCCATCCTACAGTTCTATTAATACTTTGTTGCAAAGCATATCCATGCCTATCAAAGTAGTCATAGTCGCAACTAAAAAATACAATGTCCTTGCAATCTTCTGGTACACATCTTCCTTCTAATGGTGGTAATCTAAACATCTGGACTTATTCCCGGTCTATGGCCAAGCACTGCATTCTTTTCGCCTTTGCCTAGTTTTCTTATCATTCTATACCCTAATGGCATTAGAATATCTCTTATACTATCTCGCTTATATCCATAACGTTCAGGATGATCTTTTCGTTCGTATAAGATAATTGGTTTATACTTTTCAATTGTTTTTAATGCACCTTTTATAACTAAAGGTTCATAACCTTCTGCGTCTATTTTTATAAAATCAACATTTTGTATTTCAAAACTATCTAAAGTTTTAATTTTGTATTTTCCTGTTTTCTTATCAGGATCTACATGAGTACCAAAACTTTTGTTTGTTGTTTTTATGTCAACATCTTTTTCTACATCACCTATACCAACAGGATGAGTTGTACAGTTGTGAACACCTTTCATGTTTAAGTTATGATGTAGACAAGGAAGTAAATTTGTGTTTACTTCAAAAGCATGTACATGTTCAAATGACTGGCTCAATCTAAATGCTGTAATTCCAACATGAGCTCCTATATCAACAGCGATACGTAGTTTTGCACAATGAGATATTGCTGTCTGTAATTCAATGTTTTGATATTCTTCTATTTTTCCCATGCCCTGTTTCTTGGCACTTTTCAAACAAATATCGTCTTTAATGGTTTGCCAACCATCTAATGTAATATAATTCATCTCTTTACCTGATACTTAAATGTACAACGCCATGCGGTTCCGTCTTCATAGTCGTCTCTACTAAACTGACTCCAAGCGATATGTTCTAACATTGCCATTCTGTCAAAACCAAATTGATTGTTCCAATGTTGCACAGCACTTTGGCCTAGTATTTCTATAGGTTTGCCCAAGCACAGAGATTCGACTGCGGCCATGCTGTGATAGGTTATAACTTTTTTTGCTTTTTTTATCATAGGAAGAATTTCCTGCCACCTTTGCTTTCTTTTTCCTATTTTTTCTCTTATTACTAAAGGACCTTGTCCTTCATAGTATTTAATAGTTTTGGTTCTCCACGAATCGTAATCTTGTCCCATATATCTAAATATATTACTTTGATTAGGCATGACCAATAGATTATAATCGCCATCTGCATTCCATTCGCCCCACAGGCTATCGTCAAGTTCAAGAAGCTTTCTTCTACTTTCTTTTACTGGACGTACAACAGTATTTTGTAATGAATTGTAACTTATTCTATAGTGCATAGGTCTTTTGTGCTTATGGTTGCCTATGTAACCATTGTCAATATGAAAAAAATTTATTGACTTGTCTTTAGTAATTGCATCAAACACCCAATCATCAAATGGATGACTAAATGCTAGATATCTATCTTTTTCTATTTCTTCTGATTTTGTGATTGTCTTTACATCACAGTGTTTGTAAAGAAAACTGAATATTTGTCCACGTAATAATTTGCTATTTTCTGGTACCTGAAACTTATAGTGTTGCATCTTCCATGCCTGCTACTCTTAACTTGACTACATTGGTTATTTGCCACTGTTTTTGGTCAAGTCCTTTAAGCAAGCCGAGCCACTTGTTTCTTAATAGTGCAAATTCGTTTATGATTTTTTCATAGTCAACTACATCTGCTTCACCGTCAACGTACTTCTCAACGTCTCTACTAGACAAAGCTCTTTGATAATTTTCAAGATATTTTTTAAAAAATGTGCTACGCAATCTGCGTAACTCGATATTTAGATAATTTAGGATTGCTTCTATTTCTTGTAGCTGATGGAATCTGTGTTCAACGATGCCGGGCATTTCTGCCGCGGCACGTTCAACATTACCTTTTAACTTAACTTCGTTTCTTGCCTGTGTTAATTCAGCTTCGAAATGATTAATTGCATCAGGAATCTTGTTTATGTCTCTAGCTACTTCAGAGTACCAACCCATTAGTCATCCCATTCATCATCTTCAGCATCGTTAACTTCGTCGATGTCCAAATAATAATTTATTGCAGTATCAAGAAAATCACAACTACCAATTGCTTCTCTAAAGTCCGAATCTTGTGCTCCATAGTCAGCACAAGTATCTACAAAACTTTCAGCAACAATTTCTATTTGTTTTTTATCAATACTATCTTTAAATGTGTTCCAAAGGTCAACAATAAGACTGCTTTCCATTAAGTTTACTCCTGTTCTGGTTCTGTTGGTTCTGCAACCTCGATATTTACCTCTGAGGATTGATTATTAATGTAATCTGACATAACCATGTTTAACAGTTCTCCAGACCAGTTTTTACGATATTCTTTAGTTTCTTCGCCTGCAGAATTAACGTACTTGAGTCTATTACCATCTTTAACGAGCAAGCCTTGTTTTTCAAACATGTCAACAAGTCCACTGTATGGATCCATACCAGTTTCATATGGAATCTTAACCTGCACACCTTCAAAAGGTTTTGCATATCTTGTTTTCATAACCTTACAGCCTGCACGAATACCACGTACATCACTTACCTTGTTACCATCTTCATCTTCTTTAAGTTTCAACTTCTTCATTGCAACTACAATACTTGATGCATAGATAAAACCTTGACCGCCTGATATCTTATCATCTGGATCAAACATATCTTGAGATGCATAAGTGTGGTTTGTACATACCATACCTACGTTATGACTACCAAACATGTTTACACAGTTTCTTACAAGTGCAGTAAGTGCCTTAGGTTTACGACCCATGTCACCTTTCATATCACCCTTGTTAAACTGATCAACATCAGTAGGAGTTAACAACATGCCTAACGAGTCAACTACAAACAATACCTTTGGTCTTTCTTCTTCGGGCATTGCTTTGTAATCATTCATGAATACACTAATTGTCTTAGCAACATCATCAATCATTGACATGTTTAGTTTTAGTAGTTTGCTTTCGCTTGTGTCTACATCTAGTCTTTGTAACCAGTCTTCATCAAGTGCATTTTCACTGTCTACCAAAACTACAAATATACCTTGTTCTTGTGCCGCCTTTACAATGTTACCAGCACAGAAATAAGATTTACCTGAACCTGATTCACCTGCAAATACAGTTACCTTTCCTAACGGAATACCTTTATGGAAATCACCTGATACAAGATAATTGAGTGCATAGTTACCTGTTGAAATCCAATCAGTGGGATCATTAAATCCTGCACTCATTCCTGTAATGGATTTTGTTAATTGTGTCCTAAACTTTGTAGGATCAAACGCCTTTGCCATTTTACCTCCTTAATAAGCCTTATGGGGGATTTCTCCCCCACAATATATATTTTTATTGATTTTGTCTCGCACGGATCATGGAAAGGATGTCTTCAGCCTTACCACTTGTTGCCGGTGCTGGCTCTTCAGCCTTTGGAGTTTCTACTGCCGGAGTTTCTACTGCCGGAGTTTCTACGGCTGTAGTTTCCTGCTTTGGGGCAGTATCCACCTTTTGACTATTAGCTTTTACAGGATCACCTGTTCTAGCCGCCATACCTGCTGGACGAAAGTACTGTCCAAAACGATCCATATCGTATGCTTCACCATCAACTGATGCTTCAAACATTTCTTTCATCACTTTAACTTCTACGTCCGTTGGCTTTTTAGGAAGAAAGTCATTAAGATTAAACAATCCGTGAGTTTCGATTGCTTTCATCTCTGCATCTGCTAAAGGACGCTCTCTTCTAGCCCAACTTGATGTTGAGTAGTCTGCGTATCCGCCTTTTGAACTTTTAGTTAGACGGAAGTCTACACCAGCAGTATAATCTGTTGGCAGTTCTTCCATATCAGGATCCATAAGAGCCTGTTTGATAATTTGGAAAATTTGTGGACCAATTATAAAACGTCTAATTGGGTTTTCTGGACTTGAATCCTCACTAAGAGCATTCTCGGTTACGAAACCTTGGAAGATATATGATCTTTTCTTCCAATATTTACGACCCATGTCTTCAAGACTAGGATCTTTAAACCAACCGCGAACTTCGTTAAGAATATCACAGCTCTCTCCATACATTTCCATGCACGGAACCTGTACTTGTACAGGACGTGAATCAGTGTCACCTTTAACACCTGCGAAAGGCAGTTTGATCATCAAACGTTCTTTCCAAAAAAATGTGTTGGATTCGTCACCGTCTGGAAGAAATCTAACTGTAGTAGTTTGACCTTCCTGCATATTCCAGAATGGAAAAATTGCATTATCGCCACCGGATGATTGATTACCCCCTGAGCGATTTTCTTGTTCTTTGAGCTTTGCTCGGATTTCTGCTAATGTTGCCATAATATAAGCCTCCTTTAATTGTTTTGCCTTATAGCTTTGTGCCTGAACATGCACAATAATTAACATTGTACATGATATTATTTATAAAGTCAAGCGTTTTCTTTGACTTTTTTTGAAGTTTTGGCTATCTTAGTCCCGCTAGGTGCTGAATTCTAGCCATTTCTTCGTCTTGCCCACGTAATAATTCTGCAATTATCTGTTGGGCTTCATCAACATGCTCTTCGCCATAGTCTTTTTCTACTGCTGTAAGCACTGCTGTTTCTCCTTTTGGAAAAGCGTTTTGCGTGTAATCATACATGCTTTTGATAAACTCTTCCAATGGAATCTCGTTCTTTTGTTTAATTTCGTCGTGTTTGCCTTTTGGACTCACATCAATTGTTACATCCTTTTCATCTTCTTGTGGCTTTTCTTCCGACTTATCTAATGCTTTGTCAATTAATTTGTATCCGCCATATGCAACTATAACTGCAACACTGGCAGGTAAAGCATATTTCGCCGCCATTCTTGCAATGGCCGCCGCACCCGGAATGTCTGGGAGGTATTCCATAATGCTCTCAACACTGTCAACGATAAAGTCTTTAAAATCATTTAACTTGTCAACTGCATAAACTCCTCCAGCACCAACAGCTACCTTGCCTGGATTTTTTGCCGCTGTCTTAGCCGCTTGTTTGGTTACTTTAGCGGTTCCCTTTGCCGCTTGTTTAGCCATACCTTTTACAGCTTCTTTTGCACCTTTTTTGGCAAGTCCTTTGGCTATAGCACCTACAGCCATTCTGCCAATCATTGCTATTGCCGGAATTGCTAACGGAGCAAGTTCGTCTGTTCTTTCATCTTCGTCAGTCTTCTTCTTATTGTGTTGGTCTTTTATTTTTCCAATCTCTTCAGCACTTGCACCTTTACCTGCGGCACTTTGAATTTTCTTCATTCCATCTTTACCATACTTCTTTACACCCGCATGGTACATGATGCCACTTTCTTCTAATTCATCTTCAGTCCAAAATTCTAAGATATCCATACCAGCGTCTTCAATAGCAGACTCTAAAGTATGTTCTTCACCGTCTGATGTTTTGAATTTTGTTCCAGGTTTTGCGCCTTTTGCTTTTAGTTCTCTAACCTTTTGTGCAAACTCATTACCTTCATATGCTAATGGTTCTCTGTTAAATTCTGCTCCGTCTACAATTTCATTCGCAAGTTCTTCGAAGCCGTATGTTTCGGATGCCATCGGATCGGATCCTTTGATACGCTTGAGATCTTGTGGAATTTCATTTCTGTCTTTTAAGGCTTGTACAATCTTTTCAATGTGTCCTGGATGTGCGTCATCAATATCTTTATAACGCTTTTTTATAGCATCAATGTTGTGTCCTTTGCCAAGCATTTTTCCAATCTTTTGGTAAAGAGCATTACGAGTGACACCTTCGGGTACTGTATCTTCGTAACCATATTTTTCTTTATCTTTTCTCGCAATGTATTCATCAACATCATCAGGATCAAAACCATAATGGTTAACTGCATGATCTTGTGCATCTTCTGGTTCCATTCCTTTGTCTACTAACTCAGCTTTCATCTTAAAGATTAACGGTAAGTGCTTTTCCATATCTGCTGAATGTGCATCCATATCGGAACTTCGTTTCATTCGGGCTGAACGATACTCATCTTCTGGATCGCCTTCGCCTAATAAATCTTCTGGACCGAGATCTTTTACTTTGTTAGCTTCACTTACAAGTTTGTAAATGTACGGAAAGACACCTTTGA
>CEVG01119049.1_pt1 | contig 21430 bp, 22 predicted proteins | sample 356511 | NCBI WGS metagenome assembly CEVG01 (sample SAMEA2623426, study PRJEB7988) | marine metagenome | biome: marine biome (ENVO:00000447); feature: surface water layer (ENVO:00002042); material: "saline water (ENVO:00002010), including plankton (ENVO:xxxxxxxx)" | depth 5 m | reverse complement strand
ACACCTAGAAATCTCAATATTCTGGCAACAAATGCTGGTGCAGGAAGTTCCAACATTGTAATTACAGCTGACGACACTGTACAAATCAGCGCAACCGATGCTGCTGGTAAAGTACATGTAGAGGATGCAAGATTCCAAGAAAACTACATTGCTACTACCAATGCGACCCTCAACCTTGATCCTGGTGATGATAGGGCGGTTACTGGAACCGTCAGAGTTTGGGGTGATCTACAGGTTGACGGCACCACAACGACGGTCAACTCTACAACCCTTCAGGTGGACGACCCAATCATTACTCTTGGTGGTGATACTGATCCAGTTGCTGACGATAACCTTGATCGTGGCATCGAGTTCAGATACTATGATTCTCAAGCGCGTAGAGGCTTCTTTGGTTACGATGATTCGTATACTGATCTCGGGGGACACGTTGGTGGATATGCATTCTACTACGACGCTACCAATACTTCCGAAGTCTTCAGTGGTACTGATGCAGGTATTCTCGCAGGTAACCTAAAACTTACTACTAATACAAATTCTACTTCCAATACAACTGGCGACCTGGTAGTTGCTGGTGGTGCTGGTATTGGTGATGACGTAAACATTGGTGGTAGTGTTGACATTGACACTAACCTTACTGTTCACGGTACAACTCTTCATGATGACAACATTGTCATCCAAGGTGCTTCCAAGGTTCTGCAACTGAACAATGGTTCTGGCACACAACGTATTCAACTACAGAGCACTACAGGTAACGCATCGTTCCATGGTGTAGTTGATATTACTAACAACCTGAATATCAATACCAATAAGTTCAACGTTGTTGCTGCTTCTGGTAATACTGCTATCGCAGGTACTCTGGGTGTAACTGGAGACACTACTCTAACTGGTGCTCTAGATCTCAATAATGCTATCAACGTTTCTGGATTTACATATCTTGAAAGCACTGCAGAACCAGATATTGCACTAAACAGCGGCACTGGTATCTATGAGATTCAGAACAATGACTATGGTGCATTCCGATTCGACGGTGGTGGATATATTGAAGGTAACTTCATGTTCAACTCTGACGTTTATGTAAACGGTCAGGTTGTTCAGAAAGAAAGCGTCAGTGAGGTTTACAACAGACAGAACTACCTGCAGGTTCGATATAAGTTCCGTACTGGTACTTCTGCACAATATACTCCTAACTATGCACGTCATGGCACCTCTAACCTGAGATGTTATGGTGGTGCTGGTATTGGAACTACCCTCCATGTTGGTGGTACTGGTTCAGGTGAAGGTCTGTTCGTTGGTAAGGAAAACTCTGGTGATACTGTCAAGTTCTCTGTCCTGGGTGCATCTGGTAACACTGATATCCAAGGTACACTGAACGTTGAAGGTGCATCTACGATTGATGACACCTTGAATGTAACTGGTGCAGTTGACTTAGATAACACACTAAATGTTGATGGTAATGCTACATTCCAAAACAATGTAACTATCAACGGTGACAACTTGATGTTCACCATTGAGGCACAGAATGGTACTGATGCCTTTACAGTTGATTCCGATAATGGCAACACAGTTATTGCTGGTACTCTAGATGTAGATGATGCGACAACAATCACAAACACGCTCAACGTCACTAACGGCGTTGACTTTGATCAAACTCTCAATGTTGATGGTGCCGTTGATTTCAATAGCACTTTGGTTGTGGACGGTCAAACAACTATCTTTGACACTCTAATCATCAACGCTGCTAATGAAGAGTTTGCAATCCAAAATGGTTCTGGTGTAGATAAGTTCACTGTAGATACAGACAATGGCAACACAGTCATTGCTGGTACAGTCAACATCAGTGGTGCTTCTAACATCACAAACACTTTAGGTGTAACTGGTGTAACCTCACTGACTGCTTCTTCTCAGCAGACTGTAACTGGTTCACACTCTAACGACGGTGCTCTAAGAGTCACTGGTGGTGCAGGTATTGATAAGAACCTTTCTGTCGGTGGTGCTCTGAGAGTCCACGGTGCTACAGAGATGACCAATGCTCTGGACCTCAACAACAGTGCTAATATCTCTGGTATTGTAACTGTTGAAAATACAAACGATATCACTTCTTATGGTGATGCTGCTGTATCTCTTACCACTGCTGGTGGTCTAAGAGTCAGTAAGAATGCATACATCGGTGGTGATTTCTACGTTTACGATAATTCTAATACTCGTGCTGCATTTAGTGTTGATAACAGCACTGGTAATGGCGAGTTCCATAACAACCTTGTCGTTGGTGGTGACCTGACTGTAAATGGTTCAACTACAACAGTCAACAGCACTACTGTTACTATCGACGATCCGATCTTTACTCTTGGTGGTGACACTGCTCCTGCCTCGGATGATAACAAAGACCGTGGTATTGAGTTCCGTTATCACACAGGTTCTGCTGCTGCTCTAGGTTTCTTCGGATATGATGATTCTGCTTCCGAGTTTGTATTCCTAACCTCTGCTACAAATAGTAGCGAAGTATTTGGTGGTACTGATGGCAACCTGAGAGCAAATCAACTACACCTGACTGGCAGTGGTCAAATCCTTGACGTTGATGCTGATGCAATTATCAATGGTGATCTGACTGTTGATGGTCAAATTGTTTCTACTGCAACTGGTGTTCCACCTTTCGTTGTTGCATCTAACGCTAAGGTCAATAACCTGAACGCTGATCTGCTAGATGGTCTAACGACAAGCAGCACTGATACTACTGGTGCTTCTGTTGTTGTTAGAAATAGTGGTAACTTCTCCGCTAATCAGATTACTGTCAACAACGGTATCGGTGCTAGCGCAGGTATTCAAGGTAATGCTACAACCGCTGATGCTCTTCGTACTGCACGCACTGTCACTATCGACGGTGTTGTCAATGCAACTGTATCCTTCGATGGTTCTCAGAACGTAACTCTGACTACCACGTTTGATGATGCAGACATGGATGGTCTGGCAGCAATGTCTGGTACAGGTTTCGTAAGCAGAACTGCTGCTAACACCTATGCTCAGCGCACACTGGTAACCTCTCCTGTATCTGGTTCTGGTGTCACAGTCACTAATGGTGATGGTGTTTCTGGCAATCCAACAATCAACATTCTTTCTGCTAGCACGAACGCAGCAAATAACCTGGTCCTGAGAGACGGAAGTGGTGACTTTGCATCTAATGAGATCACCATGGTGACCTCTACTGTCAGTGGAAATGCAACAATTGGTGGTACACTTGGTGTAACTGGTGTTAGCACTCTTACAGGTCTTCTGAATGCTAATGGCGGTATTGCAGTAGATTCCAGTAACTTCACTGTAAATGGCACAACTGGTGCTGTTTCCACCGCAAGCACACTGAATGCTGATGGCGCTACAACTTTGGGTAGCACACTGGCAGTTACTTCTAATGCAACTATTGGTGGAACCCTGGGTGTAACTGGCAATGTAACTGCAAGTGCAGACCTGGATGTAACTGCTAACGCATCTGTCGGCGGTACTCTGGGTGTCACAGGTAACACAACTCTGAGTGCAAACCTCACCGTAACTGGAACCTCTGCATTCACTGGTGCAATCACAGCAACTGGTGGTGTTATTGGTGATGTAACTGGTCAGGTTTCTAGCATTGCAAACCATGACACTGCTGATCTGACTGAGGGTACAAACCTCTACTTCACAAATGAGCGTGTTGATGATCGTGTTGCTGCACTGATCGTTGGTGGTACAGGTATTACTGCCACCTATGATGATGCAGGTAACATGTTGACCTTGAGTGCTACTCAAGCAGACATCAATACTGACAATATTACTGAAGGTTCTACTAACCTCTTTACAACCGCCGCTAGATCTCGTACCCACTTCACATATGGTACAGGTATTGAACTGAGTGGTGCTGGTGAGTTGTCTGTAACCCAGGTAGATATTGATACCGACAACATCACTGAAGGTAGTACAAATATCTTCTATACAAATGCACGTTTCGATACGCAACTTGCAACCAAAGATACTGGTGATCTGGCAGAAGGTACAAATCTGTATTACACAGATGCTCGCGCTGATGCTCGTATCGCAGCAGCAACTACAGATGATCTGTCTGAAGGTTCTACTAACCTTTACTACACATCTACCAGAGCAAATGCAGACTTCGATACCAAACTCGCTGCTGCAGATACAGATGATCTGTCTGAAGGTTCTACCAACCTTTACTATACTGATGCTCGTGCTGAGGCATCTTTCGATACCAAACTCGCTGCAGCATCTACAACTAATCTGTCTGAGGGTACTAACCTCTACTACACAGAAGCAAGAGTTCAGGCAAAACTTGATAACGCATTCGCTCAACTTCAAGCAATGCTCAACAACCTTGCAACTACTACCACTCTGACCCTGAACCTGTCAGGTGATCCTACACCTGGTGCAGTCGTAACTGCTGGCGCTATGTCAGCAACTGGTCTTGGTGGTTTTACCGCTGGAACCGCTGTTGCTACAACGGGTGGCACTGGTTCTGGACTGACAGTTGATACTACAGTCAATGCGTCTGGTGCTATTACTGCAGTTACCGTCAATGCTGGTGGCAGTGATTATCTGATTACTGATACGATCACAATTACCAACCCTAATGCTGGTGGTGTTGAAGCGTTTGACTTCGGTTCTTTGGTTGCTGGTGCTAACTATGCTACCGCAACTGGTTTGGCAACAACCACAACTGGTTCTGGTACTGGTCTTACTGTAGATATTACAGCATCCACGCCGTCTGGTCTTATTACTGGTGTTACTGTCAATACTGCAGGATCTGGTTATGCAATCGGTGACACTATCACCATCGTTCAACCATCTGGTGCTGGTGGAATGACTGGTAGCGGTGGTACTATCGATGTTGCAACGGTATTCACTAATGCAACATTCACTCTGTCTGACATCACAACGATGGAAGTCGGTGCTACTGTCACAGGTGCAACCAGCGGCACTACTGGTGTTATTACTGCTCTTGGTACTAACCAGATTACTCTTGATACCGTTGATGGATTCTTCAAAGTTGGAGAAGTCGTCAGTGCTAATGATGTTACTACCCTAACTGTCCAATCATTCGCTTGATAAAAAATGTCAGCAACTAGACCTGCTTCGGCAACAGAACTAAAAAATTACTGCCTTCGTAGATTAGGTTATCCCGCAATCGACATCAACGTATGCGATGAGCAACTAGATGACCTGATCCAAGAGGCGATCTATCATTGGCAAGAGTTTCACTATGAAGGTTCTTCCCAAAACTTTGTACGGATCGAAGTTACTGAAGCAATGAAGACCGCAGCGTCTAGTTCTTCGGCAATTTCTGGTACTAACTGGTCAAAACTTGACAACTATATTGATATGCCACCCAACACTCTGGGTATCAATCATGTCTATACAAGCGTTGGACCTAGCAGTGTAGTTCCTGGTAATATTTTCAATATCAAGTATCAGATCTTCCTGAATGATATCTACAATTTCACTCATGGTCAGATCCTACATTACTATATGACATCTCAATATCTTGAGACTCTGGACTGGGTTACCAACTCCTCTCAGAATCGTAGAGTGAGATGGACCATTCATGAAAACAGACTACATCTAGATTTTGACTGGACTGAACTACAAGTAGGTCAATACATTCTGGTTGATGGTTCGTTTGGTGTTGATCCAGAAGTACACACTGGCGCATATAATAATGAATGGTTGAAAGGTTATACCGAAGCACTGTTCCAGCAGCAGTGGGGTCAAAACCTAAGTAAGTATGATGGCGTCCAAATGCTGGGTGGCGTCACACTAAACGGTCGTCAAATTCTAGAAGACGGTCGTAATAAGAAGGAGGTCCTTATTCAGGAACTCCATAGCAGATATGAACTACCTCCAATGGATCTCGTCGGATGACATACTCAAATTCACCTGCCAACAACTGCATACAGTCGGACTACAATAGTTCCTGTCGGATCAACATCAATGGTTCTGACCAGGAGCAGGTGTTCTTTGAGAATCTTATCGTCGAATCTATTGAAATTTACGGGCAGGACATCTATTATGTACCTAGGACCCGTGTTACCTCCGATGATGTACTCAATGAAATTCAAGAGTCTTCTTTTGATTCCGCCTACCAATGCCGAGCATATGTCAATAATGTTGAGGGATGGGAAGGACAAGGCGAACTACTTAGCAAGTTTGGAATCCGCATCGAAGACAAAACAACTTTTGTTATCTCCCGTAAAAAATTTACAGAAAAAGTTGACGACAATGTTACACTGGCTGTAGAAGGTCGTCCCAATGAGGGAGATCTAATCTGGTTCCCAGTCACCAAACATCTCTTTGAGATCAAGTTTGTTGAGGCAGAGCGTCCTTTCTATCAACTAGGAAAGGGTTACGTCTGGGAAATGCAATGTGAACTCTTTGAATACAGTGATGAGTCTATTGATACTGGTGTTGCTGCTATTGATGCTGTGGAAACCGCATTTGCTAACAGCATCAAATTGGTTATGGATCCTGGTGGGTCTGGTGATTTTTCTGTTGGTGAAACCATTATTGGTAATCTTTACACCGCTACTGCTACTGCTGCTATTACTGGCGATGCTGTGTCTTCTCTGACCGCTACTAGTGGTGGACAATACTATAAGTCTGCACTACCACCTACTGTTACCATTTCTGGTGGTGGCGGAACAGGTGCTACTGCAACTGCCACAGTCAGTGATGCTGGTCTAGTAACTGGATTTACAGTTACTGCAGGTGGATCTGGTTACACCTCAGCACCTACCGTAACTATCCAAGAGTCTCCTAAGGATATTCATGCAGAGGTCAAGTCTTGGGATAATGCAACTAGAGCACTTGAGATCATCAATCGCTCTGGTACATTTACTCTGGCAGAATACCTCCAGGGACAGACATCTGGTGCTCTCTGGAGTCCTGAGTCCTATAACACTCTAAATAATACGAATAGTACATACGATCAGAACTCTACTTTTGAGACTCTGGACGATGATATTATTGATTGGACTGAAGGTAATCCCTTCGGTCAAGCAGGTTCAACAGTTGATACGTTCTAATGTTAGGCACATATTTTTACCATCAAATTATTCGTAAGACTGTCATTGCTTTCGGTACGTTGTTCAATAACATCGAACTGAGACGTGACAATGAGGTTATGAAAGTGCCTCTTGCCTACGGTCCTACTGATAAGTTTCTAGCAAGACTAGAACAAAATGCAGACCCTACTAACAAACGGGTTCAAATTACTCTACCTAGAGTTTCATTTGAAATGGGTGCTGTAGAGTATGACTCTAGCAGAAAGGTTGCTCCTACTAATAAGATCAATATTCCTACTGGTGGTGACACGGGTCATAAGACAGCATTTATGCCTGTACCATATAATCTTAGTTTCACGCTGAGTGTTATTGCTAAGACACAGGATGACTCATTACAAATTCTTGAACAGATTCTACCATTCTTCCAACCACATTTCAATCTCACACTCAAACTAGTTGAGTCTATTGAAGAAATTCGTGATATTCCCATCACGCTAAACAGTATCAACTACGAAGATATCTACGAAGGCAATTTCGCAACACGTCGCGCTATCGTATATACACTACAATTTACTGTCAAGAGTTACCTTTACGGTCCTGTACTGGATGCTCAACCTATCAAGCAATCCATTGTGGATACATACGCCAAGGTGGATACGGTTACAGCACCTCGTGTTACACGATACAAGGCTACACCTAAGGCAACAGTTGACTACAACCAAGATGGTGCGGTTACAGCAGCAGATGATCCATTCGTCGATCCTGATGATGATTTTGGATTCAATGAAATGTACGCAGAATTCACAGATATGAAGAAGCGTAACCCAACTACAGGCGTTGACGAGGAGATTACATGAGCGCATTCGATGGACTAAATGATGCCTTTGGCGCAGAACCTTCAGAACTTCAAAAGTATGAGTCTGAGAAACCTAAGCTGAAGAAAAGCGAAACCCAGGATGTAAAACAAGACTATGAAGTAACTCGTGCCCAACTACATAACCTAGTTATGAAAGGGCAGGAAGCAGTCGATGGAATACTTGATGTGGCACGATCGTCAGATCATCCTCGTGCTTATGAGGTTGCTGGCCAACTCATCAAAAACGTAGCAGATACAGCAGATAAGTTGATTGACCTTCAAAAAAAGATGAAGGATCTCGACGCTGAAGAGAAGAAAGTAACACAAAATACTACCAATGCACTCTTTGTTGGTAGTACAGCAGAACTACAAAAACTACTAAAACAGCAAAAGGATATAAATAATACAGATTCAAACTAACTAGACATGACAGTTATCAATGTTCTGAACACCAACGATATCGCTGGCGGCGCTACTGAATACCAGGTTGTAAAGACTGGATACTACCGTGTAGTTGCCCTTGCTGCTGACAGCACCGTATCCTTCAATGACGGTCCTGCCATCAAAATCATTCAAGACGAAGCACTTTTGCTGAAGTCGGGCGCTAAAGTTGGTCAAGCAAGAATTGTAAAAGCAACAGATTCTGCTACTGCTGTATATACTCTTGGGCAGCACCTCCAACAGACTGGGAGCCAACACCCGTTCTCTACAGGAGACTTTATTGCAGTAGAAGATGACAGCACAAGTCCTGCCATTGACAGTAACTTCCTATCTGCTGGCACGGCAGGTAAGAAGATAACAGCATCTACTGGTACTACAATCACTACTGACGTTGATTCCTCTGGAGCATCCGCAGACTATACATACGCTTACAGTGGCAATCAAGCAGTGGTAAAACGAGCAGTGAAGATTACTGCAGGTTCTGGCGCTATCACGGTCGAAGAGATCGAGATTGTAGGCTAATGCCATGCCAGCAGTATCCAAAAAACAACAACGCTTCTTTGGGATGGTTAGAGCGACTCAGAAAGGGGAAATGGAAAATCCCTCGCCTGAGGTTGCCAAAGTTGCTTCCTCCATCTCCAAAGCTGACGCCAGAGATTTCGCTAAAACAAAACACAAAGGTCTCCCTATGAAAAAGAAAACATACGAGGAGTTCGTGACATCGTGCGCTGATCTACGCGAAAACACACATGTCGAAGAAGGAGCAGCCTGGACAAAAAAATCAGGCAAGAACTCAGAAGGTGGACTCAATGAGAAAGGACGAAAGTCTTACGAAAAGGAGAATCCAGGATCTGACCTCAAAGCACCTAGCAAGAAGGTTGGAAATCCCCGTCGCGCATCCTTCTGCGCTAGAATGAAAGGGATGAAAAAGAAATTGACATCCAAAAAGACTGCAAGTGATCCCGATAGCAGGATCAATAAGTCTTTGCGGGCATGGAATTGTTGACATCTCAACAATTTGTAACAACAGTATACACCATTTTACCTAGATAGTAGTTATACTGTATCAAGTTGATGCATTCTTATGATAGGATTCTATCTGGTACTCATCGTATTTGTCTTCCTCCTCGCTTATGCAGGGGTTGACAATACGATGAGATTGTTCGCATATCTAGATCTCGAACTAAGATATCGTTGGACTCGTGTTAGAATGTATCCACTGCGAAGGAAACTCGAAAAGAGTATAGGTGTTCCCGTAACACCCTTCATAGCACACGTTTTCCCAAAGGAGAAACCCCACAATGGCTGACAAAGAACTGTCCGACTTATCTTTGGATAGGAAGGAATGTCCGAAATGCGGCGCAATATGGTTGAATGGTCAACACTATTGGAGTGGTACAGGTAAAGAGGGCGACCCTCATGATCTTGCAGGTCTTGTATGTAATAAATTAGGAGACCATACATGTATCAACCCATGTAAAGGATCAGACTCAGGTGATACCTGGGCGAAGCGTTTGGAATCACTAGATGGATTTGACCAAATGCTAGATAGATACAGTTCAGAATTCGGAGTAGAATAATGCAAAAAATTATAAATGTACTAGCAATAGTATCATTCTTAGGCACAGCAAGCATCATTGGTGGAGGGACAGTTGTTTATCTCCGTCGCGATGCTATCACTGAGAGTGTCAAAGAGCGTGTTGCTAAGGCAGCAGCAGAAGCAATTGCTGGTGCTCTTCCTGGTATGATTGACTCGGCAATGCCTGAGATCCCTGAAGTAACTGGTGGCGCTATGCCTACTGGTCAAGGAATGCCTGGTGTTCCTGGTCTGTAATAGATGGAGCAGGAAGAAAAGTTCACGGAAGAAGATGAGCGTCTTCTCCGCCAAGCAATGAATTTTTTGAAACACAGAGAATTGATGCAAGAACCTTTCGACGGATATTGGGAGGACGATGATGACATATAAGTTACTGTTGTGCCTCTCACCGATTGCTGTAATATGGATAGTAATGAAACTTGCCGTATGGATATCTGCCGTAAATGCTGAACAGGATTATGTCAGAAAAGAACCTTTACGCAAACGAGGACCCTTTGTGGCAAACCCATATGAGGATGTTGATGAGGAGGAAGAGGAATATGGAGATCGCACAGATTATAGATGATGCTCTTGAGGAGTATTACTCTGAAAGAGGAGAACCTGTCCCTAATTGGAAATGTGAGAAAGATCCTCAATGGTGGACTGATTATCTGAAAAGTTTAGGAATCGACCCCAACAACCCATGAACGAAGAAGACCAACCACATATTGACTTTGACTACGAAGTCAAACTAAGGATGGAGGATATACATCTACTCCATCATTGTGTACAAGAAACTTTCAAAAATTGGCCTGGTGCTCCCGCCAGACCTGTAGATGAACAAGAACATCTAAGATATTTGAGAGAATCTCTATATAGAATGATTCTCGAAGATAAGTTCCACAACTCATGAATTTATTTCTACGCCCGTTAGAAGATGTAAATGATGTCACCTGGTCTATCATCTGGTGTCTCATCATCCTTCTAGCGGGTGTTACTTATTACATATATACCATTATGAGCTTAGCATTCAAGGAGTTAGAAGATGGGAGCGATGACACCACCAAGCAGGAAGAGTTGTTACACCTTCCGAGTGACGGAGATCAATCGTGTTCTTGACGGTGATACTATTGATGTCACCATTGATCTTGGGTTTGACCTATACAAGAAAGAAAGAGTTAGAGTTGCAGGAGTTGATACGCCAGAGAAAAGAACTAGAGACCTTGAAGAAAAGGAGTTAGGCATTGAAGCAACCAACTGGCTCAAGGAGAAACTGGAAGGAGCGGTGGCTGGTGACGATGATCTTGTTATCCGTACTGAACTTGTCGGCGGTGTCGGCAAGTATGGCCGTCTTCTTGGTTGGTTATACATTGGGGACGCAGATGTGTCCCTCAACGAAGCAATGATCGAAGAAGGTTATGCTTGGGCATATGATGGTGGCACTAAGCAGAAAAATTTTGAAGAACTCCGAGAAATTCGTAGAGCACACGGTACGATGGTATGAGTAATCAGGAAGTATATCTAGGTAATCCCAATCTAAAGAAGGCTAATACCTCAATTGAATTTACAAACGAGCAGATTGCTGAGTTTGCCAAGTGTTATAATGATCCAGTATACTTCATCAAAAACTATGTGAAGATTGTGTCACTGGACAAAGGTCTGGTGCCATTTGACATGTATCATTTCCAAGAGGAGATGGTAGAGAAGTTTCATGATAACAGATTCAATATTGCAAAACTGCCACGACAGTCAGGTAAGTCTACTATTGTTACCTCATATCTGTTGTGGTATGTTATCTTCAATGACAATGTAAACGTTGCTATTCTTGCAAACAAGGCAGCAACTTCTCGTGAAATGTTGCAGCGTTTACAAAGATCTTACGAAAACTTACCGAAGTGGTTGCAGCAAGGTATTGTACAATGGAACAGAGGATCTCTAGAACTTGAAAATGGTTCTAAAATTATGGCAGCATCTACGTCCAGTTCTGCTGTTCGTGGTATGTCGTTCAACGTAATCTTCCTAGACGAGTTTGCGTTCGTTCCTAATCACATTGCAGATGAGTTCTTCTCCTCTGTATATCCTACTATCTCTTCTGGTAAATCCACTAAAGTTATTATCATCTCTACGCCACACGGGATGAATATGTTCTATAAATTGTGGCATGACTCTGAAAGAGGTAAGAACGAATACGTTAGCACAGAAGTTCATTGGTCAGAAGTACCAGGGCGAGATGCCAAGTGGAAAGAACAAACTATTGCTAACACATCAGAACAACAGTTCAAAGTTGAGTTCGAGTGTGAATTCCTAGGTTCTGTTGATACGTTGATCAGTCCTACCATACTAAGGACTATGGTCTACGAAGATCCTATTGTTCAGAATAAAGGACTATCAGTATATGAAGATCGGAAACCTGATCATAATTATGTTATTACTGTCGATGTTGCTAGGGGTGTATCTGGGGATTACTCTGCCTTCGTAGTTATTGACACTACTACTATACCATACACATTGGTAGCAAAATATAGAAATAACGAAATCAAACCACTACTGTTCCCCAACATTATTATTGATGTTGCTAAGAACTATAATAATGCGTACATCTTGGTTGAAGTAAATGATGTAGGCGGACAGGTTGCGGATATTATTCAGTTTGATTTGGAATATGAGAACCTATTGATGTCATCGATGCGGGGTCGTGCGGGTCAAGTTGTTGGTCAAGGATTCTCTGGTAAGAAGACACAGATGGGTGTCAAGATGTCTACCGCAGTGAAGAAGGTAGGATGCCACAATCTCAAGGCGTTGATTGAGGAACATAAACTTATCATCAAAGACTATGATATCATCTCTGAGTTGACAACCTTTATTGAAAAGGGGCAGACGTTCCAAGCAGAGGATGGTTGTAATGATGACTTGGCAATGTCACTAGTTATTTTTGCATGGTTGTCTACCTCTGATTACTTCAAAGAACTGCACGATGATGATATTAGGAAACGTATCTTTGAAGATCAGCGTGAAGCAATCGAACAAGACATGGCACCTTTCGGATTCATGGATGATGGATTGGGGTCTGATGTTATCGTAGATGCAGAGGGAGAAGTGTGGCATACGGACGAATACGGAGATCGTGCGTATATGTGGGAATACCTCTCTTGATTTGAAAGATAGCAATTTATAAATATTTCTAGAAACTGTAAAGATTCTTCTAGGAGTTTTAGACATGCCAGCAAATACACAACTATCTCCTGGTGTAGTTGTTCTAGAAAGAGACCTATCCGCTAACTTTGATGTCCAACAGGGCAACGTTGGTGTGATTGCAGGACCTTTCAAGTGGGGACCAGTAAATGAGGTCGTCGAGAACAGCGATGAGCAGGAAGTTGTAGATCGTTTCGGTGGACCCGATGACTACAACTATGAGCACTGGTTTTCAGGTATCCAGTTCCTCCAGTATGGTGGACTACTGAAAACTATCCGTACAGACGCAGCAGCACTAAAGAATGCTGTATCTGACGGCACTGCCACACCAGTGACACCAGTCAAGATTCAGAATACCGATGTTTACGAGCAGACGTTCGAGCAACCTGCTTCCGCAAACAATTGGGAATTCGCCGTACGTTACCCAGGAACCCTCGGTAACTCAGTCCGTATGTTCCTGACCGATGCAGGAGCAGACCAAATTCTCGCACTGCCCGCACCTGGTTCAGGTAACGAGTGGAGATTTACTTCAGGTGATGCACTGACTGCAGCATCTGGGGCAGCTGGTAAGGTACACTCCTACAGAATCAAACTCACCGTTGATACCGTTGTTGGAACATTCGTTCCTGGAACTAGCACTACCATTGAGATCTCTGGTTCTAACGAAGCAGTTGATGTTCTCTCTTGGGACGCTGATCTGAAGATCCTTGAGATTGGTATTCCTACTGCAGGCGTTACTGGTATCATCGCTGACGGTATGACCGTCACTCAAGGCACTAACACAGCAGTCATCGCAACTAGCGGTATTGCTCGTGAACTGCTTTCCGTAACTAACAAGGGTTCGATCAACTTCGCTGCAAGCGATAGTGTTGACGACGCTGCTTCTACTGCTGTCACAGTTTCTTCCGTTCGGATTGAATATCTTGAGCGTGAGTATCTGCCTGGTCAAAAGTGGATCAACGTTGCTGAGCGTCCTGGTACAACTCGTTACGCTACCGAAAAAGGTGGTCACCGCGACGAACTCCACATCCTGGTCCTCGACTATGATGGTGGTGTAAGTGGAACTCCTTATACTCTGCTAGAGAAGCACATCGGTCTTTCTAAAGGTTCTGATGCTCGTAGCACAGTTGGTGAGACCAACTACTACAAGGAAGTCCTCAAGCAGTTCTCTAACTGGGTTCTCTGGGGTGAGCATCCTGCAATGGTATTCACCGTAGGTGCTAGCGCAGCTGCTGGTGATTGGGGTCTGTCGGTTGCTAACCGTGACTTCAACCTGGTTCGTAACACTCGTGGATCTCTGGAAGAGCCTTCTGGCGATACTACTTACGGTAGCAACGGTGGTTCTACACTGTTCTATGACTTCGTAGGTGGTGCTGACTACGCTATCTCTAATAGCGCATATCAGTTCACTTCCGATGATCTGAACACTGCATTCTCCCTGGTTGACGATCCTGAATCACAAGATATTGATTTCATCATCTCTGGTCCTGCAGGTCCTAACGAGTCTGCTGGTCTGGCGAAGATCACTCACCTGATTAGCATCTGTGAGCAGCGTAAAGATTGCATGGCATTCTTCTCGCCTCTCCGCGCTAACATCATTGGTCGTACTGATGGTGATGAGATCGCTAAAGAAATCGTAGAATACTTCGACAAAGCAGGTGGATCCAACTACGCTGTATTCGACTCTGGTTACAAGTACATCTACGACAAGTACAACGATGTCTTCCGCTACATCCCATGTAACGGTGACGTTGCAGGTCTCGTACTTGACACCGCACTGACTGAAGAACCTTGGTTCTCCCCAGCAGGTTTCAACAGAGGTAACATCCGTAACTCTGTCAGACTTGCATACTCTCCTAAGAAGGACCAGCGCGACAAGCTGTATTCTTCGAGAGTCAACCCACTGGTTACCTTCCCTGGTCAGGGCACCATCCTCTATGGTGATAAGACTGCACAAGGATTTGCTTCTGCATTCGACAGAATCAACGTTCGTCGTCTGTTCATCGTAATCGAAGATGTCATTGCTGATGCAGCACAAACTGTTCTCTTTGAACAGAACGACGACATCACTCGTTCATCCTTCACTGGTCTGGTCGAGCCATATCTGAGAGATGTACAAGGTAGAAGAGGTATCGTTGACTATCTGGTCAAGTGTGACTCTTCCAACAACCCTCAAGATGCTGTTGATAGAGGTGAGTTCTATGCTGAGATCTTCATCAAACCAACTCCAACCATCAACTACATCACCCTAACCTTCACAGCAACTCGCTCTGGCGTTGCTTTCAGTGAAGCAGGCGAAGGTTGATCTAGATTAGGTACTATCAAATAAACATCGGAGTATAAAGAACAATGGCAAGAAACAAAGTTAGCAGAAAAACTGCTGACAGTTCTATCGATACTTTCAAGGGTGCCGTAAGAGGTGATTTCGCTAGACCTAATCTATTTGAAGTCATCCTTCGTTTCCCAGGTGCGCTCAGGAAGCGTGACCTGGGGGCATCTCCAGCACAGCTGGCCAACCTCGGTAGATTTACTGTTAGAGCAGCAAACCTCCCATCTTCCCAGATGGGTGTTATCGAAGTTCCATTCAGAGGTCGCGTCCTGAAAATCGCAGGCGATAGAACCTTTGAACCATGGACTATCACCATCATGAATGACACTGGATTCTCACTGCGTTCCGCATTTGAGTCCTGGTTCAACAACATCCAAGCACCTAACGAGAACTTCACCACCATCGGTGGTCTGGGTAATCGTAAGGATACTCAGGGTTATTTCGCTGACATGGAAGTTGTTCAACTGTCCCGTGATGGCGCAGCAAACTTCAAGTCACGTCCTGGCGGATCGAGAGGTCGCGCTGCTCGTGGTAAGAACAGCCCTAAGACTACTGCAGAACTCGCACGTTATGAGTTCGTCAACGTCTTCCCAAGCAACATCTCCGCAATCGACGTAGATTACGGTAGCAATGATGCTATTGAAGAGTTCACCGTTGAACTGCAAGTACAATACTGGCAACCTAAGGAGCGCAGAGGTGCTTCACGCGGTGGTCGCCAACGCTGATCTGAAGTCGTATAAATAGTCTGGATAGGACTTCTATAACATAATGTCTCAACTCTTTGGATTTTCAATCGAGAGAGCGAAGAAGGTCCCCAAGGGACCTTCTTTCGTTCAAAAGGATAATCTAGATGGCACTCTACCTGTTGCTGGTGGTGGTCATTATGGTTATTCTGTCGATTTTGATGGACAGATCCGTAATGAATGGGAACTTATTTCACGTTATCGTGAGATGATTCTCCAACCTGAATGTGATTCTGCCGTAGATGATATCGTCAATGAGACGATCTGTGGTAACTTTGATGATGTACCAGTTGAAATTGAACTAAGCAACCTAAAAGTTTCTGAAAAAATCAAGAGACTAATCCGCGATGAATTCGATGAGATTCTTCGTCTTCTTGATTTTGAGAATCGATCTTATGAAATCTTCCGTCGATGGTATGTTGATGGAAGATTGTTTTATCATAAGGTAATTGACCCTAAGGATCCTAACGGTGGTATTGTAGAACTACGCTACATCGATCCTCGTAAGATTCGCAAGGTCAAGGAAGTAGAAAACAAGCCAGTTCAAAAAGGCGCTGGCATTGACGAAGCACTATCACAAAAGTCTGTTGAATATTTTCTATACCATCCTAAAGGTCTGAAGGCACTCAACTCTGTTGGTGGCGGACCTCAGCAGAATGGTTTGAAGATCGCTGCCGATTCGGTATCGTATGTCAACAGCGGTATCATGGATCTGAATAAGAACATGGTATTATCACATCTTCATAAAGCTATCAAGGCGGTAAACCAACTCCGCATGATTGAAGACTCACTTGTTATCTATCGGTTGTCCCGTGCTCCAGAGCGAAGAATTTTCTACATTGATGTGGGTAATTTACCTAAGCAGAAGGCAGAGCAATATCTCCGTGAGGTTATGGGTCGGTATCGCAACAAGCTTGTGTATGACGCAGCTACTGGCGAAATCCGAGACGATAAGAAGTTTATGTCAATGCTTGAGGATTTTTGGCTACCTCGTCGCGAAGGCGGTAGAGGAACGGAGATTACTACTCTCCCTGGTGGTCAAAACTTGGGTGAACTGGAGGATGTCAAATACTTCCAGAAAAAACTCTACAAATCTTTGAATGTTCCTGAGTCCCGTATGGAGACTGAGCAGACATTCAATATCGGTCGTGCAGCAGAAATTACACGGGACGAAGTAAAGTTCCAAAAATTTGTTGCGAGACTGCGTAAAAGGTTTAGTGAACTATTCACTGACCTTCTAAAAACACAACTTATCTTGAAAGGTATCATCTCCATTGAAGAATGGGATGAGATGAAGGAACATATCCAATATGATTACATTGCGGATAACTACTTCACTGAACTCAAGGAAATTGAGATTATGAACGAGAGGATGAACATGGTAAATACCATGGATCCATTCGTAGGTAAATATTTCTCAATCGAGTATATTCGTCGTCAAGTTATCAAACAGACTGACCGTGAAATTTTAGAGATCGATAAACAAATCGAGACTGAAATGAAGGAAGGTTTGATTCAGGATCCTAATGATCCTATGGGTGAAATGATGGGTGGTGGCATGGAAGGAGAAAGCGGAATGGCGGATCCATCTAATCCAGTACCTGAGGAAGAACCTCTTTTCACGCAAGATGATATCGACGCGGAAGATAAGAAAATTTCTAAGTTCTAAATAGTATATACGGAGTGACAACATTATGTCTGATCTTGCACAAGATATAGTTGATAAGGTGTTCGCGGGTGACAAGTCCGCTACGGTCGATTCTGTTGGCAACGCCATTCAGGACCGAGCATATGATATGATCCAGCAGAAAAAAGTCGAAATCGCAAAACAATGGGGTTTTGAACTTGATGATACTGCTCAGGAGGTTGCAGATGAACTCTCTGATTCTCTTCCCGATGGTAGTGATCCACCCGAAGACGTTACAGTTGATGGTCGGATGCCTCATGATCCGCCAGGAGACACCGAAGAACTAGAAACAACACAAGCACAGGATACGGAAAATGAAACTGATCTCGGAACAGATTGAAGAAGTAACTTTTCTCTCAGAAGAAAAGGAAGGCAAGAAGCATTACTTCATTGAAGGTATTTTCCTCCAAGGCGAAATCAAAAATCGCAATGGGAGAATGTATCCTATGAAGGTTCTTGACCGTGAGGTCGAGAAATATAGCGAGTCTTTCATCAAAACTGACCGTGCTTTAGGTGAGTTGGGTCACCCCGATGGTCCAAATCTCAACCTCGACAGAGTTTCTCACAAAATTTTGTCACTAAATAAGGAGGGCACCAACTATGTTGGTCGCGCAAAGATTCTTTCGACCCCTATGGGTCAGATCGCAAAGAATCTCCTTGACGAAGGTATCAAACTGGGTGTTTCATCACGCGGTATGGGATCGCTAGTCAAAAAAGAAGGATATCAAGTGGTCGCGGACGACTTTATGCTCGCTACCGCTGCTGATATCGTAGCAGATCCTTCCGCTCCAGACGCATTTGTAGATGGAATCATGGAAGGGAAAGAGTGGATCTGGGATAACGGCATCCTGAAGGAGTCTGAAGTTGCACAAATCAAAGTAACTATTGATGATGCAACTCTAATCAACCTACAGGAGCGCAAAGTTTCCGCGTTCCAGTCGTTTCTACAAAGTTTGTAAAGTATAAATAATCTATAGAAAAGCAAATGCCGACTAAAGGAGAACAACCAATGTCCGAAACCCTTGACAAAGAGTTTGAGGCGCATCTCTCTGAGGAGCAAGTCTCCGAGGACGCAGCTACTGGTTATGCGGCTGTGAAAAAAGGCGCTAAAGCAGGCGAGAAGCAAGACAGATCTGGTGCAAAATATGCAGAGATCGGTGGCACTCGCAACGATTCCGAGGAAGGTGCCGCTGGCACTAAGAATCTCGGTGCTGCAGCAGCTGGTGCTGTTGGAGTTGAAGGCGACAAAACTCTCAAAACAAAACCATCTGATGCATCGAGCGCAATGCCTGGTGCTCTATCCTCCAAAATCTTTGACGAGGTTGAAACAGATGACAAAGAAGAAACAATCACTGAAGCCGAATACGACTTTGCTGAAGATGTTGACGCTCTTGTCGCTGGTGAAGAGCTCTCCGAAGAATTCAGAGATCGTGCAAAAACAATCTTTGAAGCAGCAGTAACTTCTAAGGTAAATCAGGAAGTTGCAGCACTAAAAGAAGCATTTGAGGCAGAACTTGAAAAGCAAGTATCTGATCTCAAAGAAGAATTGACCACTCAAGTAGACGATTATCTGTCGTATGCTGCTCAACAATGGATGTCCGAGAACGAACTCGCCATTGAGCACGGTATCAAAAACGACATTGCAGAGTCTTTCATGAAGGGTCTAAAAGGTCTCTTCACGGAGCACAATATCAGTGTTCCTGAAGAAAAGTTCAACATGCTGGATGGCATGACTGAACAGCTTGATGAGATGGAATCAAAACTCAACGAGCAAATCGACACCAATGTTCAACTCAATAAGCAGTTGGGCGGTTATATGAAAATGGGTATTGTGAGCGAAGTCGCTGCAGGTCTCGCTGAGACTCAGAAGGAGAAGCTTGCTTCTCTGGCAGAGGGTGTTGAGTTTGAAAGTGAAGAAGACTTTAGAAATAAAGTCAATACTATCAAGGAATCCTACTTTACTCGCCGCGAGTCAGTATCTACTACTGAGACAGTGACCGAGGACGCAGAACCTTTGGTAGAAGAAGCACCAGCAACGAATAATGCAATGAGCTCTTATGTGGCTGCTCTAGCACGCTGGTCCAAGTAATTCGTAATTATTTGTAAATAACATTTTTTCAAAGGAGTAACATTTCAAATGTCCGATCTAAGACAACTCCAGGAAAAGTGGGCACCCGTTCTTGACCACGAGTCTCTTCCACAAATCGAAGACTCCCACAAGCGCGGCGTAGTCGCTCAAATCCTGGAAAACCAAGAAAAAGCACTGTCCGAGGAAGCACAGATTCTTTCGGAAACCGTTCAAACTGTTGGTACAGGTGGTTTCGGTGGTTCAGCTACCGCTACAGGTCCAGTTGCAGGTTTCGACCCTGTACTGATCTCCCTGATCCGCAGATCCATGCCTCAGCTTATCGCATATGATATTGCTGGCGTACAACCAATGACTGGTCCTACTGGTCTGATCTTTGCAATGCGTACTGCTTATGGCAGCGAGCGCGATGCTACTAGCGGCGACTTCCGTGAGGCATTCTTCAACGAGCCTAACGCAGGTTTCTCTGGTGGTGCAGGCACAGGTCTCTCCAACTACGATCCTACTGCATCCTCCAGCGCAGTCAACGATGCTGAAGGTGCAAACCCTGGTCTCCTCAATGACAGCCCTGCTGGCACTTATGAGGTTACTGGTGATGCAACTGGTATGACAACATCAACTGCTGAAGCACTTGATGATAGCAGCGCATCTACAGCGTTCCGCGAAATGGGCTTCTCGATCGAGAAGGTCACCGTGACCGCTAAGTCCAGAGCACTCAAAGCTGAGTACAGCTTGGAACTTGCTCAAGACCTGAAGGCAGTTCATGGTCTGGACGCCGAGCAAGAGCTCAGCAACATCCTCTCTACTGAGATCCTTGCTGAAATCAACCGTGAAGTTGTTCGTACTGTGTACACCAACGCACGTCCTGGCGCTCAGAACAACACTGCAACTGCAGGCGTATTCGACCTCGACGTTGACTCCAACGGTCGCTGGTCGGTTGAGAAGTTCAAAGGTCTTCTCTTCCAGATTGAAAGAGATGCAAACGCAATCGGGCATGAGACTCGTCGCGGGAAGGGCAACATCATGATCTGCTCTGCAGACGTGGCGTCCGCTCTTGCTATGGCAGGCGTTCTCGATTATGCTCCTGCTCTGAACGGCAACAACGGTCTGATCCCTGATGACACCTCCAGCACCCTGGTTGGTACTCTGAATGGTCGCATCAAGGTCTACGTTGATCCTTACTCTGCAAACGTAAGCGACAAGCACTTCTATGTCGTCGGTTACAAGGGCACCAACGCTTATGACGCTGGTCTGTTCTACTGCCCATACGTTCCACTGCAGATGGTCCGCGCTATCAATCCTAACACCTTCCAGCCTAAGATTGGCTTCAAGACTCGTTACGGCATGGTATCTAACCCATTCGCTAATGGTCTTACTCAAGGTTCTGGTGCGCTCACCGCTAACGCAAACCGTTACTACAGAAGAGTACAGGTTGCAAACCTCATGTGATATCGGTTCACATATTACCAAGGACCCTTCG
>CEVG01019699.1_pt1 | contig 21484 bp, 20 predicted proteins | sample 356511 | NCBI WGS metagenome assembly CEVG01 (sample SAMEA2623426, study PRJEB7988) | marine metagenome | biome: marine biome (ENVO:00000447); feature: surface water layer (ENVO:00002042); material: "saline water (ENVO:00002010), including plankton (ENVO:xxxxxxxx)" | depth 5 m | reverse complement strand
ACCACTTACTCTTGGAGATATTGGTGAAGCAGCTGCAGAAAGTTTTGAAAATGTCACCGGAGTATTTGATGAAGAAGGGTCAGAAGATTATATGTCAAGCCAGTCTGTAGCAATGCTCATTATTCCTCCACGTTTAGATACACCTCAATATACTGAAAATTTAAAAATCCCCAAATCAATCGATGGAAGAGATGGTGAGATAGATGAACTTGTTAATGCGCCTGTATTGCCAAAATTTATTAACCTAGAGATTAGAAAAGAGGGGGTAGCAAGGTGGTTAGAAGTTGAAGTAGATCCTGTATCTTTATGGCCATATATTGTTAAATTTTGGGAAATGCAAGGTTATACCATCTCTTATAAAAATCCAATAACTGGAAGCATAGAAACAAATTGGAAAGAAATATCTAGAAACATAAAAGTTGAAAGAAAGCTAAAAACTCATAGTGAAAATTATAGCACTTACAAAGAAAAGTTCTTTACTAGACTCGAAAGAGAGCCAAATGGATATACTAATATTTTTATTACTCAAGAAGCATTGGAAATTGACAATGTGCTTGATAATAAAAAAATTCTCTGGAAAAAGATAGAGCCACAAATATTTCGTGAAGCAGAATTAACTATCAGATTAATGGAATTCTTAGGTAATAGTAGAAATGAAAGTATAGCGTTATTAAATGATAGTGAAAAAGAAAATACAAATAAATTTTATTTAGATTTAGTTAATTTTGGTGGTGCACATGCTTTAGTTACAAAAGACTCTCTTAGTAAAGCATGGAGAGAGCTCGGTATTTCAATCAATAGGTCAGGTATGAGAATCCTTGATTTCGATAGGACAAAATTTATTTACTTGATTTCATCTAACAATGATGAAAAATTTGAAATTAAAATTGCGACCAGAAATCAGGATATTGTGATTACAGCGCACAAAGTAGATAATAATCAGAAATACCTAAATTCAACAAAAACTATTTTACAAGCGATTCTTAACGCTTACAGACTTGATGTATCTTTAGCTCAAGTAAAATCCGATTTTGAAAATACTGACTTTATAAAAAATAAGAGATTAACCGTTAACAAACAGAAAATATATGATTTAGTAATTTCTGATGTCAAAAATTCTCTTGAACAATGGAAGCTTAGTTGGGAAAGCGGTGACTTTGAAAAATATCTTGAGTTCTACGACCCTTCTTATTTTGATAAAAGCAAGTTTAAATCAAGGAATGAATGGATTGGAGACAGAATATCTAAAGTAAATTCGTCTAAAAATATTAGCCTTCAAATCGATAATCCTGATTTTAAAATGATTGACAATAATACTTTTGAAGTTAAATTTACCCAATTGTATTCTTCCAATAATTATAAAGATAAGACATTTAAAATCATTAGATTTTCTTTAATAGAAGGTGTCTGGCTAATAACTTTAGAGAAAATTATTTAATTTAATGGCAGGAAGATTTTAATTGAGATAGTTTAAGAAACGAGACATTATCCTTTCCCTTCACACATTCTTTAGTTTTATCTTTTTCAATAAAAGCATATGCAGAATGATTATGAATTGATTCAAAGTTTTCAGACTCTATTTTATAAGCTGACACTCTTTCATCCTTATTCAAGCTCAACGCTAAGTCTCTAATAATATCCTCAACAAACTTAGGATTATTATATGCTTCTTCAGTAACAAATTTTTCATCAGGTCTTTTAAGAAGGCCATATATTTGACAGGATGCCTGTTCCTCTAGCATCTCTATAATTTCTTCAATCCAAATATTTTTCTTAACTCTAATTAATGCAGAAATATGAGACCTTTGGTTATGAGCTCCATAATCAGAAATATTTTTTGAGCAAGGGCATAAGCTTGTAACAGGAACTGTAACTTTTATAAACTTATTTACGATTTCATTATTTTTTTCACCAATAAAACTTACATCGTAATCAAGAAAACTTTCAACTTTTGTAACGGGCGCTTTTTTTCTTCTAAAGTAATTAAAGTCTAGTGAAACATACGATTTATCAGAATCAAGTTTTTTTGACACCTCATTAATTAGTTCGTCAAAATTATTTATACTTAAAGGCTTCTTTCTCTCATCCAAAATTGAAACAAATCTAGACATATGTGTGCCTTTTACCTCAGGTGGAAGACTGACAGACATCGTGAAATTTCCTGATACGTGCTGACGAGAGCCATTAATGTCAGAAATTTCGATAGGATATTTAATGTCTTTTATGCCAACTCTGCAGATTGAAATATTTCTTTCATCAGCTTTGCTTTGAGTATCTTGTAAAATAACATTATTATCTGGTGAATTTTTTATAACTTTACTCATAATTTTTTGGTTATATTAGTTATTTTTAATATTACTAGAGTCAGAAATACTTAACAAGTTATTATTTTTCATATATTCTTTTACCAATTTTTCTATATTTTCTTCTGAAATATTAGAATTGATCAGTTGTTCATCGCGAGAAGCATGTTGAGGAAACTTATCCTTAGACCCAAAGGACAGGAAGTCTATTTTAATTCCTTCTTTTGATAAAAATTCGAGAACGGCACTTCCAGCACCCCCTGCCAACATGTTATCCTCTATAGATATTATTAGAGAATTAACTTTGGCGTATTTTTTAATTAATTGCTCATCCAAAGGCTTTACAAATCTCATATCAATACAACTACAATTATATTTTTCAGCAATTATTTTTGCTTTATCAAGTAATGTGCCAAAGCATAGAAATACTATATTTTTTCCTTTTATAATTTCTTTTGCTTTTCCTATTTCAATTTTTTGAAATTCTTTCTTATTTGGTAATTCTTTGACGCTTTCTTTAGGATATCTAACAATCGCTGGTCCAGGGTACAAATAACCTGTATGCAGCATATCTTGGCAAATCTCTGGACAGCTTGGTGTCATAATAATTAAATTTGGAATACATCTGGAAAAGCTCAAGTCAAAAACTCCTGTATGAGTCTCACCATCATTACCAGAAAAGCCTGATCTATCAACAGCAAATAATACGTCAAGATCTTGTAATGCTACATCGTGTATTAATTGATCATAAGCTCTTTGAAGAAATGTAGAGTAAATACAAACTATTGGTTTTTGGTTCTCACATGCAAGGCCTGCTGCAAGAGTCACTGCGTGTTGTTCGGCTATTCCTACATCAATATACCTCTCTGGAAAGCTTTTTGAAAAATTCACTAGAGAAGATCCTTCTCTCATTGCTGGCGTAATAGCAAAAACTCTTTTGTCATTCTCAGCAATTTTACAAAGCCAATCGTCAAAAACGTCTGAATAAATATATTTCTTATTATTGCCTTTTAGTACTCCCTCGTCTTTATTGAATTTTGGTACAGCATGATACTTTACTGGATCTGATTCAGCCGGCAAATAACCCTTTCCCTTCTTAGTTGCAACATGCAGTAGCTTAGGTCCTTTTATTTTTTTAAGGTTTTTTAAAGTTTTGACAAGAAATTTTGTGTCATGGCCATCTATAGGACCGAAATAGTTTATACCCATTTCTTCAAACAACATTCCTGGAGCAAACAAGCCTTTTATATGCCCCTCAGTTTTGTTTGCAACTTTATCAAATGGAGGAACTTGTTTTAAAATATTCTTACTTCCCTCCTTAACAGTTGAATAAATTTTACTTGAGAGTATCTTGGTTAAATAATTATTCATTGCTCCTACATTTGGCGATATCGACATTTCATTGTCGTTAAGAATAACTAAAATATCCTGATCTGAAGAACCCATATGATTTAACGCTTCATAGGCCATACCCGCACTCAAGCCTCCATCACCAATAACTGCGACAGTATAAAAGTTTTTGTTACTATTTTTTCCAGCTAATGACATCCCTAAAGCAGCACTAATAGATGTACTAGAGTGGCCAACACTAAAAGTATCGTATTCATTCTCTTTTCTAGATGGAAAAGGATGAAGGCCGTCTTTTTGTCTAATAGTAACAAGCTCATTTTTTCTTCCCGTAATTACTTTATGACCATAGCACTGATGTCCAACATCCCAAACGATTTTATCGTAAGGAGTATCATATGAATAATGAAGTGCAATAGTTAATTCCACACTTCCAAGACTTGCTCCAAAATGCCCACCACATTGGGAAACTGTCTCAATTAAATAATATCTCAACTCCTCAGAAACTTTCTCTAAATCGTTAATAGATAAAGTACGTAAATCTGAAGGGTAATTAATTTTGTCTAAAAATTTATAATTCATAGCAATTACTTATTTCTTTTATAGATCAACTTTATTAAAAATGATAACTCGTTGCAGGAGAAAGTAAAGTTGTCAATTATATTAAAAATTTTACTAAAATTATCATCAATAATTCGGCGGGTTTTATCTTTTCCTAAAATATTATAAAAATTTGGCTGATTTCTTTTTTTATCTAATTTGGTGGTTTTTCCAAGCTGTTTAAAAGACAGAGTAGACCCAAGATAATCATCTTGTATTTGAAATGTTGTTCCAAGTAAAATTGAAAGTTTATTGATATTATTGATATCTTTTTTTTTCATGTCCTTTTTTAAATGCAGTGGAAGTTGCAAGCAAAGTTTTATCAGTTCTCCAGTTTTCATTTTGTAAATTTTTTCAAGCATCTTAATTTTTACTTTTTTATTATTAATGCTTAAATCATATAGTTGCCCGGCTACTAGCCCAGAAGGACCGATAGATTTTGAAAAATCGTATAATATTTTAGCTAAATCTTGATCAAAACTACTTTTAATAGATAATCTACTTATAATTTGAAAAGCTAATGCTTGCATGGCATCACCAGTTAATATAGCTGTACTTTCCCCAAACTTTTTATGACATGATAACTTACCTCTTCTATAATCATCATTGTCCATGCACGGCAAATCATCATGAATTAAAGAATACGAATGGATAATTTCTATTGCTACAGCAATCTTATCTAAATTTGATGTATTTATTTTAAGGGCTTTTCCAATGGCATAAACTATCATTGGTCTTATATACTTTCCATTATGTATAAGACAATATTTAATAGGTTTTAATAATACTTTTTCTTGAACTTCTTTATTTACTAAATTAGTTAATATATGTTTAAATCTTTTTTTCTTCGCTATAAAAAAGTGATTAAAATTTAAATCTTTAGCTGTCATATTTCTTTATTTCTGTTTTTAAATGAGAAAGACTATTTTCTAAAGTGTTAATAATTTCTATCGAATCATTGTACAGTTTCACAAGTTTTTCTAGTTCCATACTTGAGTTGTTAATCTTTTCGATATTTTTATCAATTAAATTAATTTTTTTTTCTATATCTGTTGTAATATTTTTTTTTATACTTTTTTTGTTATCAATTTTTTTTATTTCTTTAAGAATTGTATTAAGCTCGTTTTCACACTCTCTAATTAAATCGTTCGCTTCAGCATACACTTTTATTGAGTCAACAATATTCTGATCTGGTTTTTCAAGAAATTCTAACTTCTTCTTTATTGCAATAATTTTATCGTTATATTTTTTTGACATTTTTTGTGATTACATTTTTTTTATTATTATATATTACAAATGATCTTTGCGTAGCACGAGCAATCATTGTTACATTTAAGTCTTTTGCTAGTTCAAGGCCCATATTAGTAATACCAGATCTTGATAATAAAATTGGAATATTCATATTTTTTACTTTCATTACAATTTCTGATGTGAGTCTTCCTGTTGTGTAGAAAATTTTATCAAGACCGTCAATTTTTTTTAACCACATAATTCCTGATAAAGTATCTGCAGCATTATGCCTACCTACATCTTCAATAAATTCTAAAACATTTGTTTTTGTGCATATTGCGCAACCGTGAACTGCTCCAGCTTTTTTATACATTTCGTTATATTTTGTTATTTCTTTCAATATGTTAAAAATATCCTCATTTTTAATTTTTACATTTGGTAATCTTTCGTCATATAGTTTATCTAATGTACAGCTAAAAATCGTCCCTTGACCACATCCCGTTGTCACAGTTTTATTTTTTAATTTCTTCTGAATAGAGGCTTTAGAAATTTTTTTAAAAGTTGTAACATTAGCTATCTCTAAATCCCAATCTACTATTACGCTTTTAATATCATTAACGTTTTCAATCAATTTTTGATTTCTTAAATATCCTAAGGTAAGTTCTTCAGGCCTTGAGCCTAATGTCATAAGTGTAACTATTTCTTGGTTATTAAGCTTTATAGTTAAGGGTACCTCGCCTGCAATGTTTACAGAGATTAGTTTGCCATCTTCTTTGTATGCTTTAACTTTGTGTGAGGTACTAATACTATTATTACTCATTCTTATTTTCATACAATCTTTTTAACCTTAATTTTATCAATAATATTTTCTTCGATACTTATTATATTGAAACTGTAATTATCGATAGTTATTTCAGATCCCACTTGCGGCATATTTTCTAATTGTTCAACTATTAACCCATTTAAAGTTTTTGCCTCAGAGTAATTAAAACTTGAACCCAATAAGGCGTTTACCTCTTTTATGTGAAGACCACCATCAATAATAAATGCCCCGTCATGTTCTTTAATTATATTATTATTCTCAGAAATTGGATCACTAGTATAATCACCTACTATTTCTTCCAAGATATCGTCTAAAAATATCATTCCAAGTAAATCACCGTATTCGTCTACTACCATACCCATTCTTCTTTTTTCTTTTTGAAAGTTGATTAATTGAGATAATAATGAAGTTGAATCTGCTACAAAGTAGGAATCTCTTAAAATATTTTCAACAAAAGATTTCTTAAAGTCTTTATCTAGAAGTTTTTGAGAAATTTTCTTAATATGAATAAAGCCAATTATATTTTCAATATTTTTTTTATATACAGGAATTCGAGTATATGCAGATTTTGTAATTTTATCTAAAATATTTTTTTCATGTTCCTCAATATCAATACCATAAATATCAGATTTAGGAATCATTACATCAATCACAGTTGAATTCTCTAAATCAACAATACTCTCTAACATATTTATGTGTTTAGATGATAACTTTGATCCTGCTTCTTTAATAAAAGTTTTTAACTCATCACTAGATAACGATGTTTTTACTTCTAATTCACTTACTCCAAGTACTTTTAGTAAACTATTTGATATAAAGTTTATTAGAACTACAAACGGGTAAAAAATGAAAAGTAATTTTTGATATATTAAAGCAGCCGGGTAGGCGATTTTTTCAGAATGTTTTGCTCCCATTGTTTTTGGCGCTAGTTCAGCAAAAATTAAAATGAAAAGTGTCAAAAAGCCAGTAGCAATGGCAAGGCCAATATCTCCAAAAATTCTAAGAGATAATAAAGTTGCAATTTGTGTAATTAAAATATTTGTCAGATTATTTCCAAGCAAAATTATACCAATAAGTTTCTCTGGATTTTTTAATAATTTTTTAGCGGCGATAGCTCCTTTATTTTGAAGTTTGGCATGATGTCGCATCTTGTATCTATTCAATGCCATCAAAGCAGTTTCAGAACCAGAGAAAAATGCTGAAAGACAGAATAAAATAACTAAAAGTATAGCTAATAAAGATATAGATATTTCTGAAATATTAAACATAGATTAATATTAAATTAAAAGAAAATTTGTACAAATGATTTAGCGCCAAAATATGAACAAAATAAAACAAAAAATCCAATTAACGTAAGATTTGCTGCTTTTTGACCTCTCCATCCATAATATAACCTTCCAGACAGCAGTAAAACAAAAACCATCCACGCTGTAATTGACAAAATTGTTTTATGTAAAATAAATGTGGAAAAGATATTATCAAGAAAGATCAGACCAGATATCAGACTTAGTGATAATAAAACCACACCAGAAAATAATATATTAAAAAGAAATCTATCTAATTCATCCAATGACGGTAAAGCATTTATAAAGTTAGATATCTTATTTGATTGAAGCTGTCTTTCTTTGATTTTTAAAATAAGAGCTTGAGTTGCACCGATGCCTAAAACGGAATATGAAATTAACGATGCTATAATATGACCTATAATAAAGTTATTATCACCAATCACTAATTGTGTGTCAGAGTTATAAAATAAAAATAAAACTGAGTTAATTGGCAATATTATTAAACCTAAGTACAGTGTGTTGCTAAAAAAAGAAGTTATTAATACTGAAGTAGATAATAAAAATCCCACTAACGATAAAGCATTAAATAAAGACATATTAACATTATTAGAAACTAGAATTTCAGTTAGTGATAAAAAATGAAAAGAAATTGCTAACAGCCACGAAGCTTTTATCAATATTATTGATAAATTACTTTTGTTATTTGCGGAAATGTACATCCATAGTAAAATGGCACATAATATATAAAATAAAATTATTGAAAATTCTAAGTAATCGCTCATACACATAAGTATACATGAACAAAAAATCATATAGAACGAATGTTTTTATTGCTTTGGTGATATTTATTTTAAACTCACCATCATATTCCAACCAGAGCCACTTGCAATTTATAGATGTAGAGAGAGAATATTATCAAAAAGCAGTTAAAGCAGTTAACCGAAATAGTATGACTGAATTTCAAAAATACGAAAAAAAAATAAGAAACTATTCACTTTATCCATACATTAAATATAAAGTTTTACATAAAAAGAAAATTGATGATAGGAAGGTTATTAGATTTATTCAAAATTATGAGTATAGCTACATTGCTCAAAAAGCATATGTAAATTTAATATATAGGTTGTCACAAAGGAAAAAATATCGTCTTCTAGTTGATAATTATAAAAAAGCTGATTCTATAGAAATAAACTGTTTATACTTAAGAGCAAAGATCAAATTAAAAGAGTTGAAAGACGTTAAAGAGTCTATGATACCTATTTGGCTAAGTCATAAGTCACAACCAAAAGAATGTAACTATCTATTTAATTGGTCTAGAAAAAATGGTTTGCTAGATGATGAATTAATTTGGCAAAGAATAACATTAGCTTTAAAAGCCAATAATTATAGGTTAGCAAAATATCTCAATAAGTTCATCTCTGAAAAAAATAAAAAATGGTCAAATTTATTTCTTAGCACACATTTACGTCCTAAGAAGATACTGCAAATAAATACTAATTCTTTACATAGATACGAAAAGCTAATTTTGGCACATGGCCTTCATAGACTTGCAGAAAAGGATTTTAAAGAATTCATTAAGATTTATGAGAAAAATAAAAATAATAATAAATTGCACGAAACTTTCCTGAGCATTTTATCAAATGCTCTCAATGAAAATAATCCATTCGCTTATGATTTATCTAAATCTATTTTTGAAAATTCTTATAATATAAGATTGATAAGATCACTATTAAATTATTGTATCTATAATAGCAAATGGAACTCATTTATATATTATTATAATTTCCTACCAGACAGTTATAAGGCTGACGAAAAATTATTATATTGGAAAGCTAAATCATTAATTAAAGTTGGTAAAAAGAAAGACGCAAGAGAACTTTTAAATGAAGTTAAATTAAAAAGATCTTATTACGGTTTCTTATCCTCAAGTCTTCTAAATGAAAAAATTAAAATTAATCATGAACCTATCTTAATAAATGATGCTAAAGTAAAAAAAGTAAACGAAGATAGAAACTTTAAAATAATTCAGGAGCTCTTATTTCATAATAAACTATTACAAGCTAAAAGGGAGTTAGCTTATATGTACCTTAATAGAAAAATAAAAATATCAGATTTAAATATAATGAATAAAGTTTTTTCGGAAATTGGTTGGCATAATGGAGCAATATTAGGATTTGGAAAGACTAGGTATTACGATGATATAACTGCAAGATTTCCAACACCTTATTTGTATTTATTTAAAAAATATTATTTTAATAATTACTCTAAATACCTATTTTTGTCCATAGCAAGACAAGAAAGTGCCTTTGATATTAATGCAAAATCATCTGCGGGAGCTGTTGGTTTAATGCAAGTAATGCCAAAAACTGGCAAATGGATGTTCAAGAAAATTAACAAAGGTAAAAAAATCTCAATTAAAAATATATATCAACTTGAAAATAATATCATGCTTGGAGCATCTTATATTCATTATCTTTTAAAGAACAACAATAACTTAGTAAAAAGCATAGCCTCCTATAATGCAGGTCCACATAATGTTAAAAGATGGACCAAATCTATTGTTGCGCCAAATGATGCATGGGTTGAATTTATTCCATTTAATGAGACTCAAAAATACGTTAAAAATATTATGGAATATATGATAGTTTACGATTGGGTGATTAACAAAAAACAGACATTGGATATTAAAAAATTGATGGGATTAAAATAAATTAATTTAATGCCTGTTCTAAATCCTCGATAATATCATCAATATGCTCAATACCAATTGATAATCTGATCATATCCGAAGAAACCCCAGCTTTTTTTAGTCCTTGCTCATCGAGCTGCCTATGAGTTGTTGAAGCTGGATGACATGCTAAGGATTTTGCGTCACCAATATTAACAAGTCTGACGATAAGTTTAAGTTTGTCTATGAATTTTGTTCCATTTTCAAGACCACCTTTGATGCCAAAACTCATGATGGATGACGCTTTTCCATTCATATATTTTTTTACTAATTCGTGATCAGGATGATTTTTTAAACCAGGATAGTTAACCCAGGTTACATTTTTATGAGCCTCAAGAAACTCTGCAACTTTTTGTGCATTGAAGCAATGTCTATCCATTCTAACTGGTAAACTTTCTATGCCCTGTAAAATTTGAAAACTATTCATTGGAGAGATTGCAGCTCCCATATTTCTCAAAGGAACAACTCTAAGTCTTGTAATAAAGGCAGCCTCACCACATGCATCTGTAAAAACCATACCATGATAAGCTGAATCAGGTTCACTAAATAAAGAAAATCTGTCTTTATGTTTTGCCCAATCGAACTTTCCTGAATCAACCACAATTCCTCCGATTGTTGTTCCATGTCCGCATAAGTATTTAGTTAAAGAATGTATGACAACATCTGCACCATGTTCAATAGGTCTGCACAAATATGGGCTTGGAACAGTATTATCAATAAATAATGGAATTCCGTTATTATGAGCTATTTCCGATAATTTTTTAATATCAGTTACATTAGCTGCTGGGTTACCAATCGATTCACAAAATAATAATTTTGTATTGCTATCAATTAGGTTATCTAATTCATCATAATCCTTTACGTCGCCAAATTTAACATTTATTCCAAGCTTAGGAAGAGAGTCCTTAAATAAACTTACTGTTCCCCCATATAAAGAGCCCGTTGAAACAATATTATCTCCATTAGAACAAATATTGAGTATCGAAGCGGTAACTGCTGCCATTCCTGAAGAAAATGTAAGAGCTCCAATACCATTTTCCATTTGAGCAACTCTAGTTTCAAGAACTTCATTAGTTGGGTTCATTATTCTAGAATAAATATTACCTTTAACTTTAAGATCAAAAAGGTCAGCTCCGTGTTGAGTATTATCAAAAGCATACGATGCAGTTTGATAAATTGGAACGGCAACTGATTTAGTTGTTTCTTCTGGTTCGTAGCCACCATGAATAGCAATAGTTTCAATTTTCATTTTTTTTAGTCCTTATTGACAATAATAATTGTAGAATATAACAAAATTTGTATTATTTCATTAAATAAAGTTTTTAATAAAAAACAACATCAAATTTTATTTAATATCTAAAAAAATTTGCTATACTACGTTCAAAATTAATGTTCATATAATTACACATAATGATTAAAAATTTCAATTTTTTGTACCTGTTCGTAATCAGTATAACCTTATTAGCTTGGTCAAATCATAGTTACTCAAATGAGGGTGAAAAAGTTGTGTCTACATGTCTGGGCTGCCATGGTGTTAAAAGCTATGGTAACATTTATCCAAGTTATAGAGTTCCTAAACTTGCCAACCAACATAAGGACTATATTGTTTCAGCGCTAAACGCATATAAATCTGGCCTTAGAAAACACCCTACAATGCAAGCTCATGCAATGAATCTTAATGATAAAGAAATTGAAATAATTGCAGATTATTTTTCTAGTATTAAAAGTGACACAATCGAAAACATCCAAAAAATAAATCAAGAGAAAGGTATTAAAGAAATTGAAGAGATAGCTGTTTGTGTAGCATGTCATGGAAAAGATGGAATAAGTATTGCACCTTCATTTCCTAATATTGCTGGACAACATGAAGATTATATTTACCACTCTTTAAAAGCATATAAAAATGGTACTAGAAATAATGCCATAATGCTTGGCATTGCAGCTGGCTTATCCGATGACCAAATGAAGAAATTATCCAAATACTATTCTTCTTTTGATGGGCTTGAAGGAATTTCAAAAGGTTATAAGTCTGAATAATTAATTAACTTACTTCGTTAGGCGTTAAAGTTTTTAACGAAATAGCATGAATTTCACCTGACTTAATATAACTATCAAGTGATTGATAAACAAGTTTATGTCTATCAATAGTTTTTACAGATTCAAATTCAGAACTTATTATTCTCGCTTCAAACTTACTTTCTGAACCTGAAACCTCAATTTGTGCATCTTTAAAACGATGTCCCAATATTTCTTTTATGGTAGAATTATTTATCATGATATTTAAACAACTTTTTGAAAAAGAGTCTTCAACATATACTTATTTACTATCTTGTCAAGAAAAAAAAGAAACTTTACTAATTGATCCTGTAATGGAAACTTTTGAAAGAGATCTTAAAGTATTGCATCAATTAAAATTAAACCTTACACACGTTTTAGAAACTCATATTCATGCTGACCATATCACTAGTGCATCTAAATTAAGAGAATTTACAAACTGTAAAATTGGTGGCCCTAAAGAGGATAACTTAAATTGCAGAGATTTTCATATATCACACGATGATTTATTTGAGGTTGGTAAAATAAAAATAAGATCAATTTTCACACCTGGGCATACTGATGCTCATTACTCTTATATGGTACAAAGTGATGATAAAAATTTCGTATTTTCTGGGGATTCTTTGATGATTGGATCCTGTGGACGAACTGATTTCCAATCAGGTAGTAATGACAAAATGTTCAATACTATAAAAAATTTTTTCTACAAACTTGACGACCATTCTGTGATTTTTCCTGCTCATGATTATAATAATGTTAATAGAACTACCATTCATTATTCAAAAAATAATAACCACATAATTAAAGAGAACACTAGTCTTAAAGATTTTAAGGACAGTATGAACAACTTGGGTTTAGATGAACCAAAAAAAATGCACATAGCCATTCCATTGAATATGAAATGTGGGAAAGATTAGTTTTTTTCTAAAAATAAAATAATTTCTTCATAAACTTTTTTTGACATATTACTTCCTCTCCAGTCATTTATAATTTTTGAATTTAGATCTTTCGAATTAACCATGCTAATTAAATCTTTTTTTGGTATGAATACTTCGTGTGCAATGCCAAGGTTAATAGATTCCATCTTGAGTTGATTATATATATAGCTAATAAAATCTTTATTTGTTTTACTTAATTTATTTGTGATATTTTGTTCGTGATAAATTGAATTATTTTTGTTTTCATCAATAAAACTGATTAAATCATAATGATCTTTTTCGTTAAAATTTTCGTCAAAGAAGTCATTATTTTTAATTGAGTTATTTTCATAAACATGATTTACTATTTTTTCTAACACTTCCTCGTTAAATACCCAATTTCTTGGTAGGTTAATTTGTTTTGCTTTTTCTTCTCTCCAAACAGCTATAACTTTTGCTAAAGTTTTCTTGCCACCCTTAAATGATTTAATAATCTTTACTTTTTTAAATAATTCTTTCTCAGACCGACTTTTTTTATATTTGTTTATACAATTTTCAATCTCTTCTTTACACCACGAATCTTTTTTTTCATCTGAAAGATTTTTTTTAAGAATATTTGATGCTTTCAATAGGTACTTCACATCATTCACAGCATATTCAATTTGATTATCAGTAAGAGGTCTTTGCGTCCAATCAGTAAGTTTACTGCTTTTATCAAGCTCGATCTTAAAGAGTTTAAAAATTAATTCAGCATACCCAATTTGATATCCATATCCTAAAAAAGACGCTGCAATTTGTGTATCAAATACCTTTTTGGGGATAACCTTACTGATACATTCAATGATTTCTAAGTCTTGAGTACATGAGTGAATTATCACTTCTCTTTCGTGAGTGAATATTTTATTTATTAAAAATTCATTTAAGTTATTTTCGAGTAAATCTATACATGCGATTTCATTGCCATCCGATATTTGCATTAAACATGGGATAGGGTAGTAAGTTTTTTTCCTTATAAACTCAAAATCAACAGCTATTTGCTTTGCTTCTTTTATTTTTTCTAGAAACTGTTCTATATCTTTTTTATGTCTAAGTATTTTATTTAATTCCATTTAGTATACATATTTAATTCTTAGAAACCTTAAACAAACAAAAATTATTGGCCATAATACTATTGAAGCTATTAGCGAAAATACTATGTTATTTATATTTAATGACATACCGTAAAAATTAATAAGCCATGTAGAGATTATAAAATATGGCACTAAGAGAAATAAAATTGATATCATTTTATTTATATAAGAGTGTAATCTTATTTGAGGATGAAATTGTATTGTTAAGAAAATTGTTAGTGAAAAACTTAGTGCTGAGTGTCCAAGTGGCATGAATTGAACAATATCCATAATAATGCCTACTATAAATGCATATCCGAGCGAGACAACATTTGGGTAAGCCAAAGTCCAATAAATTAATATCATTAAAACTATGGGTGGCTTAGCAAACTGATTAAATAAAAAAATCTCAATGATATTTAGAATTAAACCAAAAAAAATAGAAGTGATAACAATAAAGTGTAATCTTTTACTTACCTCCATAACAATATAACCTCCTTATTTCCGGACAAGTTTGCAAATGGTGAGATTTTCACAATTAAAAAATCCTCTTTTTCATCATTTGTAACTTCAATCACTTTTCCAATAAGTTTTCCCTCTGGAAAAATACTATCTAACCCAGAGGTTAAAATTTTATCACCAATGGAGATATCTTCGCTTTTTGGGACATACAGTCCTTCAAGAGAATTATCATCCCCTGAACCAGAAATCACCAACCTTTTACTTGTTCTTGAATTAGTTCCTAATAGTGCGTGCCCAGGGTCGGAAATAAGCGTTACAACACTAAAATTGTTTTGAGTATCTGAAATTTGTCCCAGTAAACCATTCTCATCCACTACAACTTGACCTACGTAACATTTATTTTCTTTTCCTTTATTAATAACTATTTCTTTATTATATGGATTAAGCTCAATTCTTATTATTTCTGCCATTGAGAGTTTTTCTGACATATTTATATTATCCGAATCTAAAAGTTTTCTTAGTCTATTATTCTGAAGCTTTAAAGATTCTAATTCCTGAAGCCGAGCAGCTTGGTACTTAAGTTTTGAATTTAATGCGCTGTTTATTACTTTTAAATTTGAATTAGATTTAAAGTAATTATTGATATTTTTAAAAAAGTTATTTGGAGCGTCAGCGAGTATGTATAAAGGTTCAATAATAAAATCTATAGTTTCTCTAATATTTTTTGAAAAATTAAACTTATTATCAAAGAATAAAATTGCAACTGATAAAATTATGTAAAAAAATAATTTGAAATTAATTAAATTAGTATGAAAGCTTAAACTTTTTTTCATGATTACTGCTCAATGAGTTAGTCAACTGCAGTGAAATCACTTCCTTTCTTATCAATAATTTCAAGAACCTTACCTCCACCCCTTGCTACGCAAGTTAGAGGATCATCAGCAATAATAACTGGAATACCAGTTTCCTCTGAAATTAATTGACTTAAACCTGACAATAATGCGCCACCACCAGTCAACACAATTCCACTATCAGCTATATCCGTACTAAGTTCTGCAGGGGTTTTTTCTAAAGCAGTTTTAACCGCGCTTACTATACCCTTTAGCGGTTCCTGCAAAGCCTCTAAAATTTCATTACTATTAACTCTGAAACTTCTAGGAATACCCTCAGAAAGATTTCTTCCTTTTACCTCCATCTCCTTCAAGTCTTTTGAAGGGTAGGCGGAAGCAATATTGTGTTTAATATTTTCTGCAGTTGCTTCTCCCACCAAAATACCATAATTTTGCTTTATATAATTAATAATTGATTCATTAAAAACATCACCACCAATTCTTGCCGACGCAGCATAAACGATGCCACCCAACGATAAAACAGCAACTTCAGATGTTCCACCGCCTATATCGAAAACCATTGATCCTGTAGCCTCTTCAACTGGAAGGCCAGCACCAAGTGCAGCAGCAACTGGCTCCTCGATAAGGTAAACTTTTCTTGCACCTGCTCCCTCAGCTGATTCTTTTATAGCTCTTCTTTCCACCTGAGTAGCACCAGATGGAACACAAATTAAAACCCTAGGACCAATTAACAAGTTAGATTTTGATACTTTTTTAATAAAATGTTGCAACATTTTTTCAGTTGTTACGAAGTCAGCAATAACACCATCTTTAAGAGGTCTAATAGTCTGCATATTCATAGGTGTTCTACCAAGCATTGACTTTGCTTCAGCACCAACAGCAACTATTTTTCTTTTTGACCCATCATCCTCTACTGCCACTATTGATGGCTCGTTTAATAATATCCCTTTCTCCTTGACATAAATAAGGGTGTTGGCTGTACCTAAATCGATTGAAAGGTCTTTTGAAAAAAAATTTAATACCATATAATTATTATTCTATTACAATGATCAATAATGATGCATTGTAACTGCTGTTTTATTTTTGCACAAGCTAATGTTTTGAATACTAAGGGAAAATTTATGCCTAAAATAGATGTTAAACAAGTTTCGCAACTTGCTAAAATCAATTTTTCTGCTGACGAAGAAAAACAGTTCGAAAATGAAATTTCTGATTTTTTAGACCTTATAAGCTCTATTAGTAAAGCTGATTACAAAGATATAGAGCCTTTATATCATGCTCCAGAAATTTTAAGCCATATGAGAGAAGACGTTTCTATAGAGGTCAAAGAAAGTGGAATAAATTGCGCCCCTGAACACGAGAACTCATTAATTATTGTTCCAAAAGTTATTGAATAGGCTAATTAAGTGAATTTATATTTAAAATCAATATCAGAGTTATCTAAAATGCTTGATGATAAGAAAATTTCTTCACACGAGCTGACTGAATATTTTCTTAAGAGGATTAAAAAATACAATAAAAAAATAAATGCGTTTATTTCAATAGATGAAAACAAAAGCATTGAATTTGCAAAAAATGCAGATATAGATATTAGAAATAAAAACAAAAATATTCTTACAGGTATTCCTATTGCACACAAAGATTTATTTTGTACTAAAGATTTTTTAACGACCTGTGGTTCGAAAATGCTTTCAAATTTTAAACCACCTTATGATGCTACAGTTGTAAAAAAACTTGCCAATAAAGGCATGGTGCCTTTAGGCAAAACAAATATGGACGAATTTGCAATGGGCTCAACTAACGAAACAAGTTTTTTTGGTAGCGTCAAAAATCCATGGGATTTTTCAAGAGTACCAGGAGGTTCTTCAGGAGGTTCTGCAGCTGCTGTTGCATCAGGAATGGTAACAGTTTCTTCTGGCTCAGATACTGGAGGATCTATAAGACAGCCAGCTGCTTTTTGTGGCTTAACTGGCTTAAAGCCGACATATGGAACCGTTTCTAGATACGGCATGATTGCCTACGCATCAAGCCTTGACCAAGGAGGAGTTTTAGCTAGGAATGCTAAAGACTGCGCAATAATTTATGATTCGATTAGAGGATTTGATTCAAATGATTCCACAACACATAACAAAGAGTATAATTTTTCTTCAAAATTATATTTGGATAAAGATTCGGCAAAAGATTATTCAATCGGTATACCAACAAACTTTATTCAAAATAATTTGAGTTCTTCTTTATCAAAATATTTTGATATTTTTATAGAGGATTTAAAAAAGTTAGGTTTTAAAATTAAAGATGTTGAACTCCCAATAGATAAAATAACTATACCAGCATACTATATTATTGCTTCTTCTGAAGCTTCCTCAAATTTATCAAGATATGATGGGGTAAAATACGGGCACAGAAGTCAAAAAGCTGAGAATCTTAATGAGCTTTATTTTAATTCAAGAACCGAAGGTTTTGGCCATGAAGTCAAAAAAAGGATAATGATTGGTACATTTAGCCTCTCATCTGGATACTATGATGAAAATTATCTTCTGGCTTTAAAATTACGAAGAAAAGTTTGTGAGGAGTTTAAGAAAATATTTAATGATGTAGACTTTCTAATATGCCCATCTTCGACTGACGTGGCTTTTAAATTAGGTGACAATGATAAAACACCTATAGATATTTATCTCTCTGATATGTTTACAACTCCGGTAAATCTTGCAGGTTTACCCGCCGTATCTCTGCCAACAAACTTCTATAAAAATCTTCCAGTAGGTATGCAGATTATTGGAAATCATTTCGAAGAAGAGAAAATCCTTAATTTAGCTAATTTGTATCAAGAAAACTCGGTTTGGCATAAAGAGTTCCCTGGTGAATTATCATGAGTGATTGGATTACAACAATTGGATTAGAAATTCATGCACAGCTAATAACAAACAGTAAAATATTTTCTTCGTCACCAAATAAATTTGGATCAAGCCCAAATGTTAATGCATCACTTATTGATCTTGGATTTCCTGGAACGCTTCCAACTATCAATGAAAGCGTAATAAAACAAGCTGTAAAATTTGGTATTGCTACAAATGCAGATATTGCAAAATTTTCAGTGTTTGCAAGAAAAAATTATTTTTATCCTGACTTACCAAAAAACTACCAAATTAGCCAATATGAAAATCCAATTATTATTGGTGGAAGTATAAATATTAATTTAGAGGACGGAAATGAAAAAAAAATAGAACTTACTAGAGCACATCTTGAAGAAGATGCTGGAAAATCTATACATGATCAGATGAATGGTAAAACATATTTAGATCTTAATAGGGCTGGCACGCCATTATTAGAAATTGTATCTGAGCCTCAAATTTCCAATTCTTTTGAAGCTGTTCAATATATGAAAAAAATTCATGAAATAGTTACTTCTCTTGAGATTTGTGATGGAAATATGCAAGAGGGTTCTTTTAGATGCGATGCCAACGTGTCTGTTAGGAAAACTGGACAAGAAAAACTTGGAACAAGAACAGAATTAAAAAATATTAATTCTTTTAAATTTATAGAAAAAGCGATTGAATACGAAGTTGATAGACAAATCGAAATACTTGAATCTGGTGGCAAAATAAATCAAGAGACTCGTTTGTACGATGAAAAAAGCCAAACAACCAGAAGTATGAGAAGTAAAGAAGAAGCAAATGATTATCGGTACTTTCCTGATCCAGACTTACTACCTATATGTATAACAGAAGATTATATAAATAAAGTCAAAAGTAATATGCCAATGATGCCTGAGGAAAGAAAAAGAATTTATCATGAGGAGTATTTACTTAATGACGACCAAGTTAATATTCTTTCTGGAAATATTGAAGTTTCTAATTACATGGATAAGATCTTTAGAGAATCATCAATAAGCCCAAGAGAGGCGATGAATTTATTTATGAAAGTTTTATATCCAGTTTATTCTAAACAATTTTCTAAAATTATTGAGGCTGAAATAATTGTCAATGCTATAAATCTAATGAATGAAAAAAATATTGACAGTTATAAAATGACGCAAATTTTGAAAGAGATGACAAATAGTAATGCCTCAATTGAGGAATTATTAAATCAAGAAAATGTCAACGCTGAAGAGTTTGATCTTGAGAAAATTATTAAAGAGATAGCTGATAACAATCCACAACTAGTTAAAGATTATAAAAATGGAAAACAAAAGGTTGTAGGGTTTTTTGTAGGGCAAATATTAAAAGTCACCAATAAAAAATGTAATCCAGCGGAGGCAAAGAAAAAAATAGAGCAGTATCTTAAAAATTCTTAATTACAGTAAATCTATCATACCCATATATATCTTGCTCAGTGATAACTTTCTTTAGTTTATAATCTCTTAAAACTTGGTCAAATTGTAAAGTATGATGATGGCTATGTTCTAAAACTAAAAATGCTTTTTTTTTCATAAATTCTGAAGACTGCTTCAATATATTTTTAATTTCAAAAAATCCATAATCTTTTGCAAATAAACTATTTTTTGGATCACGTAAGTCCTTATATAACATTTTGTTTTCTATTGGTATGTATGGTGGATTAGAAATAATAATGTCATATTTATGGCTACTATCTAATTTATTAAACCAATCTGATTTAATAAAATCTATCTTTTTGTTAACATTATTTTTAAATGAATTTTTTTTAGCACATTTAATTGCCTCGACTGATATATCTGTAGCAGTAATATTTAAATTAGGCATTTTTTTGATTAAAGAAATACTTATTGCGCCAGAGCCTGTTCCAAGTTCAAGGATATCCATTTTATCTTTGAGATACCTTAAAGTAATATCAACTATTTTTTCTGTTTCTTCCCTAGGCTCAAATATTTTTCCATTTATTTCTATATTTGAATTATAAAATAAAGACATTTTTAAATATTTTCTTCAATTAAAAGTTGTGCTTGATATTCATTAACTAAGCTTGTAATCATATTTTGAATATTTCCATCAAGAAAATCTTCAAGATTATACATTGTAATATTTATTCTATGATCAGTAATTCTTCCTTGGGGAAAGTTGTAAGTCCTAATTCTCTCGGATCTATCACCTGAACCAACTAAAGATTTTCTTAATTTAGATTGCTCTTTTATTTGATTATTTCTCTCTATATCAAGAAGTTTGGCTTTTAATAAATTAAGCGCTTTTGCTTTATTTTTATGCTGCGAACGATCATCTTGGCACTCAACTACACAACCTGTAGGCAAATGAGTGATTCTAATTGCAGAGTCTGTTTTATTTACATGTTGTCCTCCAGCACCAGACGCTCTAAATGTATCAATCCTCAATTCATCATTATTAATTTCTACATCTTCGATTTCATCTACTTCAGGAAGGACAGCAACAGTTGCTGCGGAGGTGTGTACTCTTCCTTGTGATTCGGTCTCTGGCACTCTTTGAACTCTATGAGCTCCAGACTCAAATTTAAGATTAGAATATACTTTTTTTCCAATTATTTTAATTACAATTTGTTTAAATCCTCCATGATCACCTGGGCTTTCTGTTAACTTTTCTATATTCCAATTATTTCTTTCAGCATATCTACAGTACATTTTAAATAAATCACCTGCAAATAATGCGGCCTCCAAACCTCCTGTTCCAGCACGTATTTCTAAAAAAACATTATTTTCATCATTAGGATCTTCAGGAAGTAAAGAAAGCTCTAACCCTTTCAGAAGCTCATCGAGGTTTTCTTTTAAGCTTTTAATTTCATTTTCAGCCATATCTTTTATATCATTATCGTCCGAACTCAAGAG